>Ga0307428_1000337_pt1 | contig 33389 bp, 33 predicted proteins | sample SalMarWE160240MG_FD_202161 | JGI IMG/M metagenome (GOLD analysis project Ga0307428, IMG submission 202161) | Salt marsh sediment microbial communities from the Plum Island Ecosystem LTER, Massachusetts, United States - WE1603-240 | ecosystem: Environmental > Aquatic > Marine > Intertidal zone >...
AAAATGTTAACCGAAGATAGAAATTATATGATTAGAAAAGAGTTAAAAAAAGTTGCATAAAAAAGTTTAATATTATCTTGATTTTTCAGATGGGAAGTTCAGGTCTTCACATTTGACATAAGTCTCTTGTTGTTTAATTTAATATTAACTTATATCAAATGTGAAGACCTGACCCCCTTGTATTGCACTTTTCGATGAAAAAAGAACCTCTTTCTACATCAATTGAATTTAAAACCATTTTCTTTAAAGAGCCTTAAGCAGGCGTCGACTACTTCCGGGTCAAAAAGGATATTTTTATTCTTAGAAATTTCTGCTAAAGCTTCATCAATACTAAGCGCAGGTCGGTAAGATTTAGAAGATGACATTGCTTCAACTACATTTGCTACCCCTAATATTTTTGCTTCAATACAAATTTCATTACCTTTTAACCCTCTTGGATACCCTGAACCATCTATCTTTTCCTGATGTTGAAGGACAATTTCAGCAATAGGCCAGGGAAAATCTACTTTTTTTAAGAGATCATAACCTACTTTGGGATAATTTTTAATAAAATTAAATTCTACTTCAATTAATTTATTGGGCTTACTTATAATTTCAGTGGGTAAATTAACCTTTCCGATATCATGAACTAAGGAAGCAATCCTGGTTCCCTCAATCTCATCCTGAGGAAGCTTCATCTCCCGGGCTATGGTGGTGGCAAGTTTAGAGACTTTTTGTTGATGCCCTATGGAGTAGGGGTCCCTTGTTTCAACTACTTTCATAATAATATAGGCAATCCCTTCTATAAATTTTTGTAATTTTTTTGAAGTTTGCTTAAGTTTTTTATCTATCTGGTTATACTCAAGTTTTACTTCTTCTAAGCCGGCAATTTTTTCGCGCATTTTTTGCATTTCTTTAATAAGCTGGTCTTTTGTCTTTTCCTCGTCTCTCATTTTTAATTTTACACCTCCGTAAAAATTGATATTTATTAATTTTTATAAAAATATTCAAAAAATATGGTTTTTATAATGTAGTTACTACCCAAAAATATAAAAATATTATTTTTCTTAAAATTTCTTTTGTCATTCCCGCGAAAGCGGGAATCTATTTTTTTATCTTTCGCTTCTGGATTCCCACTCCCCAATCAGGTCGAGGACAGGTTTCGTGGGAATGAAAAAGACTATCTTGGACACAATGTGTCGTGCATTACCATTTTATTTACTTTTTAGATTTTAATGAAAATTGCTAAAATATTTACCCCTTATCTTGTTATTATTCTACATTATTTTAAAAAATCCTCTTTTTTAGCTCAAATTTCTTAAAAGTTCTCGTAGATGTATTCTATTATTCTGTTTTCAAAATTTTTGGGGTCATCCTCTTCTTCTATAAATATAAAATTATTTTCCATAAGACAAAAGACTACCCATCTCTTATTTTTGGTCTCTAATAATCCAGCCAGTGCTGAAGCCGAGGATAAGGTCCCGGTCTTGCCCCATACCTGAAAAGGCAGGCGTTCTTTTAAAGTCCCCTTCTCTTTGGTGTTGGCAAAATAATCCAATATCTTAAAATCGTATTTCCGGTAAAGATAGGAAATTGCTTTTACCAGATGAGCAGGGGTCGTAAGATTATATTCAGATAGACCACAACCGTCCACAAGGATATAATCCTTCCCCCATTTCAACCCCAGAGCTGTATCAATAACCTCTTCTAAAGAGGCAATAGCCCAAGCAATAGTGGTGGAGACCCTCTCAGGATTATCCTCCGGAGCCAGGGTACGAAAAATATTTTCGGCACTCTGGTTATCACTCTTTTTCATCATATAAGCCAATATTTTATCCAGGGTATCAGAATAATAAATATACTTTACACCTAGATCTTCTTGGACCTTCCCAATCCGAATATTCCCTTCTATTTTAACTCCTTTTTTGGATAGCTCTTGAGAAAAAATCTTTCCCCAGAGAAGAGGCATGGTATTAAGATAGGAATTCTGTTTTTTCTCGACCTTACATCCTTTTACAGTTAATGCTCCAATCAGGGGGTTTTTATCATCCCACATCCATCCTCTTCCTAAAAACTCTTTAGGTAAGAACTTTGAATTGTCCAATACAATATCTCCGGAGATATGCCCGATATTTAACTTTTGCACCAGAGTATCTGCTATCTTTCTTATAACTTCCGGAGATTGAGTGGGGTCTCCGCTCCCTACTATATACAGGTCTCCGTTTATCTCTCCGGGAGTAGTGCTGGAAAAGTAGAAGGAAGTCGGATAAGCATGCTGCTCCTCATCAAAAATTTCCAGAGCTGCCAGCAGGGTAAATATTTTAGTAAGAGATGCCGGGATAAAAAGTTTATCTTCATTATGAGAAAATAGTACTTCCCGAGTGTTTAAGTCTTTTATCAGGACTCCCGAAAATCCCGGAAACTGATTTATCTCTTCCCGGATACCTGTACCAGCACCGGCTGCACCAATTAAAAGAGAAACGCATATCAAAAAGGATGATAAAAAAATAATTATATTATATTTTAACTTCAAAATATGTTCCTTTCCTGTTTTTATCTTTATTTTTCATTTTTCCTTTTAGCACATTCAACACAGCACGCGGTGTTGCTGCAGTATTTATTCTGCAACCAATTTAGAAGTACAATGGGGGCAGCGTGTTGCTTTAATTGGAATATGAGATAGACAATATGGGCAATCTTTAGTAGTTGGCTCCGGGGGTAGAGTTTCTTCTTGAGCTTTTATTTTGTTAACTACTCGAATGAGAAGAAACAGAGCAAAAGCCACTATGATGAAATTAACAATTGTATTCGCAAATACACCATAGTTTACAGTAACTGCCCCGGCTTCCTGAGCGCCAGTTAGAGAAGCATATGGTCCGGCAATCTTGCCCTCTTTCAGAATTATAAAAAGATTGGCAAAATCCACTTTGCCTAATATCATACCAATAGGAGGCATGATGACATCAGAAACAAGTGATTTTACAATTACCCCAAAGGTTGTTCCAATAACAATTCCAACAGCCATATCAATTACATTTCCCCGCATGGCAAATTTTTTAAATTCCTTCCACATTTTCTATTCCTTCCTTTCTAAAAATTTGAATGGCAATACCTACATTTATAAATATTTCATAAATATTTCATAAATAAAAGTACTTCTATAATACAAATACACTAAATTTCATTTAAAAGACTTAGTTATCAATAGGGAAAAATTATTCTTTCCAGAATTTATCTGCAGTGAAGGAGTTTTCAATATTGAAAAAGGGACAGACAGTAATACATTTGGAACAATCACTGGTGTTTTCTGTCCAAAATTCAAAACATTTTTCCGGGTTGATATAATACTTTTTTACACCCGAATTATTGGAAATAGTTTCACCTTTTAAATCCGGTTCCGATTTAAAAGAAATCGCTTTAGTCTCGCAAATCTCAGCACATTGATAACAACTTTTACAAAAATTAGAAAGTTTAGAAATAAAATCGATGTTTGGTTCATCTGAAACTAAAGGTAAATCAGTAAAAACTTTACAAATCCTGACTCCCGAACCATATTCCGGAGTAACCAGCAAACCATTTCGCCCTAATGCTCCCAGGCCGGCATCAATAGCCAGAGGAATGCTCAGTGCGGTATCATTCCCACATTGAATAGCCTGATAGCCTAAATTTCTGATAAATTCTCCCAGACAGGAAATAATAAAAGCCATCTTGGAATAACCCAATCCGGTGGCAGCACAGGCAGGCAAAGCCGGAGTAGTAGATAACCCCGGAGAGTCCATCTCTATAGCTATAACTATTGCCCGGTTAATACCTTGGGGTAAATTTATGGGATAAGAACCTAAAAATTGCCCATTTGATCTCTTACCTGCATTTTTATAAATCCATTTTTCATTAATTTTAGTTATACCCACCAGAGAGGCTCCGTAAAATCTGGCTACTTTTTTTACCTTAGCAGTAAATTCTACCAGGTCTCTAATCCGGTATTTTTGTTCTCTTAATTTATAACCATACCAATCTTCTTCAAAGGAGGTATCACCTTCCCAGGAAAAGGCAAAGGGAAATCGATTATAGACTGCCCAGGAAGCTTTGAAAAAGGCGTAATCAAAATGAGTGTAACCTTCGTTATCATCTTTAATATTCTTTAGCATATCATCCGCAAAATTATTTTGGTAAGTTTTCAGATTTTTATCCCACAGATAACGGCAAAACATTTCATTTTTTTGTTCAAATCTCCGATAGATGTTTTCGTCAATTTCATAATAATCCTTTTCCACACGCCACTCCCTTCCTTAATTAGTAAACAATTCTCTGTATCATTTTTAACAATCAACAAATCTTCTGTATTCTACACAACTGGGCAGAGATTTATTTTATTTGCTTCTTACTCCCTCTTACCATAATTGGCTCTACATGGATAGTAGCCTCAATATTTTTCTCTTCTCTTATCTTCTCTTCTAATTCTTCGGTAATCTTGTGGGCATCTTCCAACCTCATATCTGCTGATAATCTAATATGAAAAGTCAATTCTCTATTATCTCCATATTTGTGAGAATGAAGGTGATGTAATTTAACATCATGAGATACATTATTAGCGACAATTTTTCTAATCTCTGCTTCAAAATCCTCAGACGGTTCTTCCCCGATTAAGGTACTTATTGATTTTTTTAAAATGATGCAGGTGGTATAAAATATGACCAAAGATACCACACCACCCATGATACTGTCTACCCACCAGAAATACTCTCCTATAAAAATTCCGACTAAAATCATAAGAGATACAAGGGCATCACTTCTGTGGTGCCAGCCATCGGCAATAAGTGATTGAGAATTAATTTTCTTTCCAGCGCGTATAGAAAACTGAGCCAGCCCTTCTTTTGCTATAACAGAGACTATAAAAACTATTATAGCTAAATTTCCGTAAGAAGCGGGTTGATGATTTATAAATTTTTGAATCGAGGCAATTAAAAAATTAACGCCTACCACCGCCAATAAGGTACCGATGATAACCGAACTAATTATCTCTGCCTGACCGTGACCGAAGGGGTGTTTTTTATCGGCAGGTTTGGATGAAACTTTGAAACCTATAATCACCACCAGGGAGGTGAGCGAGTCAGATAGGGTATGCCAGGCATCAGCAATTATGGCTATGGAAAAAGTCTTGATTCCTACCCAGTATTTTAAACCAAAAAGAAGGGTATTCAGGATGATTGATATGGTTCCTTCTAAATATCCGATAGAGGTTTTATATTCCTTTGATATTTGTTTTTTCGGATTAATTTTCATTCTTTTTTTTATACCCACTCGGTAACATATTCTTTTAAATGTTTGGTCTGATTCAATTGTATCAGACAATATCCTTTGTCTTTTTTATAAGAAAGAAGACTGTAAGATGCGGTATCCAGATGAATTTTCCAAAAATAGGGTGAGGCAATATTCAGGCAGGCGGCAATAAGCGGTTTGAGTACTGCCCGGTGGGAAACTACCACTAAAACCTCTCCATTATACTTGGAAACTAAACTATCCAGACAGGCCTTGGTCCTTTTTTGCACATCATAAAGAGTCTCCATATCTTTCACTCGAAGTTTTTCCGGATTGTTCACCCAGAGCTCCCATTCTTTGGGATACAGTTCGGCAATCTCTTTTTTAAATCGCCCTTCCCAACTTCCTAATTCAATATTATTAAATTGTTCTTCTATTTTAACTTCTATTCCACATTCTTGGCCAATTACCTCAGCGGTCTGCCTGGCTCGGGACAGAGGACTGGTATAAATATGCTTAAGAGGAAATTTTTTCAGTTCTTGTGCCAAATCCCGGGCTTGAATAAGCCCTCTTTCGTTTAAAGGGAAATCTGTCCTCCCTCTAAATATCCCCTTAATATTCCCTTCACATTCTCCATGTCTTGCTAAAATAATTAGTGTTCCCTTAAAATCCTTAAACATCCTTACCTCCTGTCTTAACAAAATGTAACAAAAGGTGCCTGGCACTTTTGTTTACATTTTTCCTTTCCATTCTTTAAAAAATTGTTTTAAGTAAAGATTTAGAAAACGGTGTCTCCTTTTGGCCATTTTACGACCTAATTTGGTATACATCATATCTTTAAGCTTTAGTAATTTCTCATAAAAATGATTTATAGATGGTGCTTCAGTAGTTTTGTATATCTCTTTGGTTATGAATTTGCTCGGTTTAATGTTTGGATCGTAAATTGGCCGATTAAAAAATCCTCCATAGGTAAAAGCCCGGGCAATACCAATTGCCCCCATGGCATCCAGACGGTCAGCATCAGTCACTGCCATTAATTCTTTGGAGACTGTTGGAATGGAAGAATTTTTTTTATCTTTCCTCTTGCCCTTATCAGGCAAAGTGTGCATAAAAGAAATCTGAGAAGTAATTTCTACAATTTTATCGATAAGCGAAGGGGGAATCTCTAAAGAAGAGAGCCACTCTCTTACCTTTACTGCCCCGGCTTCTTCATCTCCCTGGAAGAATTTATAATCCCCAACATCATGTAAAAGAGCTGCTAATTCTACTATAAAAATATCCGCATCTTCGTGCAAGGCAATCCGTTTAGCCAAATTCCTTACCCGATGAACATGCCACCAATCATGTCCGGTACTATCTTTACTTAAGGTTTCTTTTACAAAAGTTTCAGTTTTTTTAATTATCTCTTGTCTATCCATATTCCCTACCAGGGGACGGTTCTCTGGCAGGTTTTTAACTTATCAAAGAACCGTTTATTTTTCTATCTTATTTTATTTTATTTAATTAAAGCTATCAAAGCAAATTAATTGTTTGCTAAAAAGCTAATCTTTAAAAAAATTATTTTGTATCAAAGAACAAAATCCCTGTTTTACTGCTTAAATCACCTTGTTGATATCCAACAGGCTCCTTTTCGTGAGCTTTCCACACATAGATTAATAAATTTGACACCTCTTGTGCCATCTTCAAAAGTAGGAAAATCAACTTCCTTCTGATTTTGATAAGGATTTCCTGCTTTTTTGGCCAGCAAGGCATCATAAAAATTAGAATAGATATTGGCAAAAGCCTCATATACACCCTCGGGATGCCCTCCTGGAAGCCGGGAGACTCGCAAAGCCAGGGGATATAAATTATCCCTTCCCCGGGATAAAATCTGAACTGGCTGGCCATAAAAAGCAACTTTCAAATAATCAGGTTTTTCTTGCTCCCATTCTACAGACCCTTTTTCTCCCAATATACGAAATTTTAAACCATTATTATGCCCGATAGCCACCTGGGAACACCAGTAAATTCCCCGAGCCCCGCTGGTATATTTGAGTAAAATTTCTGCATTATCGTCAAGTGCTCTTCCCTCAACAAAAATATCCAAATTAGCACAAAGAGATTCTATTTTCAAACCGGTCACATAAGAAATAATATTTTCAACATGACTTCCAATATCTGCTACACAATTAGACTTTCCGGAATATTTAGGGTCAGTTCGCCAGGAAGCCTGCTTATTTTCTCCCTCTTTCTCTACCGGCATAGCCAGCCATTCCTGGAGATATTCTCCCATCACCATTCGAATCTTCCCAATCTCGCCTCTCTTAATTATTTCCCGAGCATGTTTTACCATAGGATAACCGGAATAGGTATAAGTTACGCAACAAAGTAAATCTCTTTTCCTGGCTAAATTTGTTAATTCTTCAGCCTCTTCGACTTTCAAGGTCAAAGGTTTATCGCAAACAACACTAATACCTTTTTCTAAAAAAGCTCTGGCTATCTCAAAATGTGAATTATTAGGGGTTACAATGATAACAAAATCAATTTTATCCTTTTTTGCCCCCTCTTTCCCGGCCATTTCCTTAAAATTTTTATAGAGTCGTCCGGAATCCAAACCCAATTTTTTCCCTGTAGATAAAGTATTGTCATAACTTCTGGAAAAACATCCGGCAACTAATTTTGCTTTACGGTCAAAGGAAGCAGATTTACGATGAACTTCACCGATTAATGAACCACTTCCGCCACCTACCATACCAAAATTTAAAACTTTGTTCATTTAATTTACCTCTTTTTCTTTAATTCAATCTTTTTAAAATCTTAAAGGCTAAATCTTTGATTTATAGATTATATTCTGCAAAATATCAAAAAATCCTCTTCTATTATAAGTAAGATACTAATATTTTTCAAAATATTGGAAAGAAGTGTAAATATTTTTTGAAAAAAGTAAAATAATGTACTAAAATTTAGTCAATTAAAATAAAAAGGAACTTTAATGAATAAATATAAAGAAGATACTAAAGGTATTATTATAAATACAAAACATGGTGCCTCAAAAGAGGGCCCGGGATGGAGAAGCATTGTTTATTTTAAAGGCTGTAACTTCTACTGCCCCTGGTGTGGCAGCCCGGAAAGTATACCCTTCGGAAAGACTGAATTAACCTACGAGGATGGCTCTAAAGAAATTGTTGGTAAGGAAATTACCGTAAAAGAAGTTATTCAAGAGATCTTACCTTACCAAAGGTTCTCCAAAGACAACCTTCCCTATGGAGTAACCCTGTCCGGAGGAGAACCAACTGCCCAATGGAATTTCTATTTTGAACTTCTTAAAGGTTTAAAATATTTTAATTTTCCTACTGCAGTTGAAACCAACGGCTCATCTCCTCAATTTATTAAATCCCTCCCCTATTTGGATTTAGTTTTCTGTGATATAAAACATATGAATCCAAGAACACACAAGAAATTGGTGGGGAAAGAAAATAAACAAGTATTGTATAACATCAAAAAAACTTATGAGGCTGGGAAAGACTTATGGATAGAAATTCCTGTTATCCCGGGATATAATGATTCAGAAAAAAATTTTCAAGATATTGCTGATTTTCTTTCCCCTATGAAAGACGGACTCAAAGTAGAACTGTTAAAATACGGAAGACATGGGATCTATAAATGGAAAGCTTTAGGAAAAGATTACCCCTTATTACATCTTATCCCTCCTTCTAACCGAAAGATGATAGCTTTAGCTAAGATAATAAAAAACAAAGGAATCAAAGTAAATATTTCTTAAAAAGAGACTGACCCCGGATCTAAACGAGGGATAATGTCCTTCTTTAAAATGTCAGGAGATAATTTCCGAACATCACCATATTGACCATGAATTCGTACTATAACCGGATAAGGATACTTCTCGGGGTGTTTAGTTACATCTAATAATTGTTCAGAAGAAAAAACATTAAAATATACATATCCCAAACCATTTCCTTCTGCTTTAGAATTATAACTAAATACTGCAGAAATAATATCTTTTAAATATTGTGCTTTCTCTTTTAAACTCAGTCCCTTGACACTCTTCGGGCTAATACTCATTGCAACTGCCGAACCGCCGGTCATAATTTCATAATCTAATTTTGATTGAGAAAGAATTCTGCTTAAAAGACCATTTACAGCCATCCCCGTAGAGGGGTCAAGCCCAAAGCTTAAATCTTCACGAGCCCCTCTTCCATCAGGTGTAGCGCCCGTCCAGTATCCGTAGAGCAAATTAGTACTGGGGCTGCTCCAATCAGCAGCGAAATTCTCACCGAAAGAATTTTTTTGTCGATTGATTTTTTCACTAACTATTTTCACTAATTCTACTGCTTCTTTATCAGCATAGGAAATATTATTCCCGAATTTAGGAACTTTTTGGATAATATTTCGTAATTCTTCAAAACCTTCAAAATTTCTTTTTAGGGCAGCAATCAAATCATTTAAGGAAAATTCTATTTTAGAATTGGCGTCAAAGAAGTATTTAATTACTGCCAAGGAATCAGCAGTGACCCCTAAACCATGAATTAAGCAACCAGATGCGTTATATTTTGTCCCCAAACCACTATTACAATCTCTCATATCGATTCCAGTCTCTCCTCCCCCCATAAAAAAAGAAGCAAAAGGGACTGGCAACAAAGAAAGGGCCTCAGTACATTTATTGGCTGCCTGTACCATCTTCTCAATAAAATAATCCAGATAACGGTAATAAATTTTTTTAGTTTCCGCAAAAGAACTAAAAGGTTTTTCTTCCAGACCCAATTCTTCATAAGAAGGACCCAACTTTTCCCCGGTAATTAATGAATACCCGTTGTTTAAAGAAATTTCTAAAACTTTAGCCAGATTCAACCAGCTATTAGTAGTGTTCCCATTTTCTTTGCCTTTAATTAATGGTTCCTGACAGCCGGCAATGGCGTATTCCTTCAAATCTTCTTCAGCCACACCTTTCTTCTTTAATGCAGAGAACACCGCTGCATCATTAAGAAAAGAAGGAGAACTATGTCCAAAATTAAACATAAATTTTGATACCCCCCTGTAAAATTCAAACGGTGTATGGGGATGTATTTTTACTGAAAAATTCGGCTGCGGTCGATTGGATTGGTGGTAAGCTTCTAATATAATATAGGTCATATCACCGGACAAATCATTGCCTTTAAGATCTGAGCCGCCTACCATAATATTCTGAGAAATAGCCCAGTCTCTATCTCCCACTTCAAAAAAGGCCAAAAAATGGCGTATTAATTGCAGAGCTAATTTTTTAGAAACCCCGGTTCTCTTAAAATAGGGCTGCATTATCCCATCCAGATTCCCTACGGAAAAGGCATAGGGATTAGGAAGCTGTTCCAGGTTCATCACCTGCCAGAGCAGAATATAAGATTGTAAGGCTTCGTATAAATTTTCTGCACCTTGACGAGGAACTTTATGACAGGTCTTTTCTATTAATTGTAATTCTTTCTTTCTTGTCGGATTGTCTTCCTTTTCATATTTCTGCCCGGCCAATTTACTATAACGGTTAGCTAAAGTTATAGCCGCCTGTAAAGTCTTTATCATACTATCAAAATAATCGCTCTTAGCAGGAAATTTCTTTTTTTGTTGTTTTAATTCTGTAATTTTATATTCTAATCCTTCTTCTAGAGCCTCCTCAAAACCAGGTATGGTATGACCGGTAACCCTTTCCACAAAATACACTGCTTCTTTAGTCTGATTTCCGGTTTCTTCATATATATCTCTTATCTTTACTACAGAGGGATGTCTGCTCCAAAATTTTCGGTTATCTTCAATCATTTGCCCGGTTACTTTAATATCAGCAATCTTATCATTTGGTTTTACATCATCATAGAAAGTTATTTCATCATTGTAGCCCTGGAAACTCTCTATCCGAAAAGCAGGGTTAATCAAGGCATAACTTGCTGAAAAAGCATCTTCTTCTGTTCCGGCAAAAATCTGCCCCGGTTCGATAAAAATTGGCAGCTGTTCACAGACTGATTCAAGTAAAATGGCCTGAGTCATAGCCGGAGAATATTTATCACCAATTTCTAACAATTTCCTTCGCTGAATATCTTTGGCTAATACCCAACCGATAAGATTATGTTTTTCCGCATTTCTCTTTATGATTAAATTCAAATATCCTTCTAATCTTTTGGTATCTAAAATTTTTTCTAAAATCATTCTATACTATGTTACCTTTTCTTTTTTAATCTCTTAAAATCTTCTTTTAAATCCTGATATAAAGATTTATAAATTTCGAATTGTTTATGGTAAATATCAACATTTTCAGGGATTGGTTTTATTTTTTCTTTCTTAAGTTTTACTACTTTCCTACATCCATCTTCTACATCTTTATATATCCCTACTCCTACCCCGGTTAATATAGCCGCCCCTATTGCCGCCTGTTCGATTGATTGAGTCATAGATATCTCTTTATTAAAAATATCAGCCTGTATCTGTCTCCAGATCCTACTTTTTGCTCCTCCTCCGGAAGCAATTATCTGCTCAATTTTAATCCCTAATTCTTCAAAGACCTCCAGGCAATCTCTTAGGGCAAAAATTACTCCTTCCATGACTGCTCTAATCATATGAGCTCGGTGATGTTTTAGATTAAGCCCAAAAAATACTCCTTTGGCCTGGGGGTTCATATAAGGAGACCTCTCTCCCAAAAGATAAGGAAGAAAAATTATGCCTTCACTCCCCGCACTAATTTTTTCCACTTCCTCATCGAATATACGATAAGAATCGGGGGTATGTAGTATATTCTCCCTCAACCATTTTAAAGATAATCCTGCGGAAAGAATAGCCCCCAGCAAGTGATAGTTATCAGGTATAGCATGACAAAAAGTATGAACTCTTAACCTGGGGTCATAGGTGAACTTATCCACAGTGATAAATAATTGCCCGCCTGTCCCGATAGTAGAAGAAAGAATACCCGGTCTAATTACTCCGTTACCGATTGCCTGCATCGATTGGTCTCCTCCACCATAAACTACCGGGATTCCTTCTAATAATCCAGTATCTCTTGTTGGCTCTGCGAGCAGATAACCAGCTACCTCCTGAGATTCATGAACTTCTTCCGAAAGAATTTTTTGCGGAAGGTTGAGAATATCCAATAACTCTTCTGACCAGTATCTTCTTTTTATATCCAGCAACAGAGTGCTGGAGGCATCGGTAACCTCTACTCCTAAATTTCCGGTTAATCTATAACGAATATAATCTTTGGCTAAAATTACTTTATATATTTGACTAAATTCTTCCGGCTGATTCTCTTTCATCCACAAAAGAGTGCTGCACATAAACCCGGTAGCTATCGGGTTCCCGGTCAGCTCAGCCAATCGCTCTTTTCCAATTCTTTGATAAATAAAATTACATTGAGAGCTGCTCCTCTGGTCTGCCCAGATGATAGCTGGACGAAAGGGTTGTAAATTCTTATCCAAAAAGACGGTACCATGCATCTGCCCCGATAACCCTATTCCTCTAATCTGTTGGGGGTTAACCTCTGATTTTTTTATTACTTCTCTTATTACCTGAATAGTTGCTTCCCACCACATTTTAGGGTCCTGTTCTGCCCAGCCCGGCTGAGGTATATCTATAGAATATTCTCTCCCTGCCCGGGCATAAATTTTGCCCTCTCTGTCTATAAGCACTCCCCTGGTTCCGGAAGTGCCAATATCTATACCTAACAGATAATCCATTCTTATCCCTTTCACAAACTACACTTTAATTCTATTATTGTACTATTATATATCTTTACCTGCATTAATTAAACCACCACTTCCAATATTTTTTTGCAATCCTTCTTTTGCTATATGTCTTATTGCTAACCAAAGAAAGTATTATTAATATATAATATTTTTTCCTCTAAGTACCCCACTAAAGTTTACACTAACTTCCAATATGGTTAGTTTTTAAGATTTTAAAAGCATAAAGGAAATATTCGAAAACTTTTAGATTGCTTCTACCTGGTTATTGAAGTTAACCCTTTAAAGAACCTTGCAGTAATCCTCTTAAGAAAAATTTTCCTAAGAATAAATAAACCAATATTGGGGGTAAAGCGGTAATAAGAGCACCGGCTATCTGAACATTCCACTGGACGATATAGCTTCCTGCTAAATTATTAAGTGCTACTGTAATAGGTTGAGATGCTGGATTAGGCGTTACAATCAATCCGAAAAGAAAATCATTCCAGATAGAAGTAAATTGCCAGATCATGGCAACCGCAAAACCTGGCATGGATAAAGGAAAAATTACCCATCTGTATATACTTAAAAAATTTGCCCCATCTATCTTGGAGGCTTCTACCATTTCTGTGGGAACCGTTATATAATAATTACGGAAGATTAACGTACTTATAGGTATCCCGTAGATTATATGGACTAAAATTAATCCGGGAATTGTCCCATAAACCTGTAATTTCTGTAGAGTAAGCACTAAGGGAATAATAATACTTTGATAAGGAATAAACATCCCGAACAAAATCATGGTAAAGATTAAATCCGAACCATAGAATCGCCATTTGGTTAAAACATAACCATTTAACGAACCAAACAGAGCTGAAATTATAGTAGCCGGTATCACCAACAATACACTATTTAAAAAACTTCCCGAAAGACCGCGAAATCCTTGTTTCATGTTCCCTACCCAGGCAACGTTAAAGCTATTAAAATTTAAACTAAAGGGCAAGTTCCACATGGTATCCAGGCTAACCTCGGCAAAACTTTTCATTCCGGTTACAACCATTATATACATAGGAATAATATAAAAAATGATAAATATAGCTAATATAATATAGATTATAAGACGAGTTATGGATATTTTCACTCTATGCCTCTTTACGGAATGTAGATACAAGATAAGGAATAATCAATAAAGATACTAATAATAACAATACAATAGCAATGCTTGCGCCTTGAGCAAAATGGTTTCCTCTAAAAGTAGTATCATACATAAAAAAAGCCGGAACATCACAGGAAAAAGCCGGACCACTCCCGGTCATAGCTACTATTAAATCAAATATCTTAAGGGAAATATGCCCAAGGATAATAATAGCTCCAAAGGTAATAGGTCTAAGAAAAGGAAGAATAATATGATAAAATATCTGAAATTGGTCGGCACCATCTATCGAAGCTGCTTCTCGTAATTCTAAAGGTATGCCTCTTAATCCGGCAAGATATAAAGCCATAGTGTAGCCAGAAAACTGCCAGATAGCAGCAATGGCTACAGCTTTAATCCCTATATCGGGATCAGTATACCAGCCACAGATAAGAAAGTTCAGTCCTACCTTTTCAAATAGTTGATTAACTCCGATATTACCCATTTGAATACTGCCCGGATTAAAAAGCCAGCGCCAGATAACTCCACTAACTATAAATGAAACTGCCATTGGTAACAAGAATAAATTGCGGAATATACCTTCACCCTTAATACGTTGATCAATTAGAATAGCCAATAATAAACCAATTACCAAACAAGAAATAACAAAAATAACTGTAAAGACGAGGGTGTTATTAAGGTCTATCTGAAAGCGCATATTGGCAAATAGCTTCCGATAATTTTCAAATTCTACCAGGGTATAGTCGGGGAGAACATCATTCCATTTGGTAAAAGATATGAAGCCGGTCCAACCGATAAAACCATAAATAAAAATACCCACAGCCACTATGGAAGGGGTAATAAATAAGATGGGTGTCCACTTATCACCTTTTATTTGCATAGGCTATTCCTCCTCAAATAATTCAGTCTTTCAGGAGCACTAAAAAATGCTCCTGAAAGACCTACTACTATTCGCCTATTATTTAAGATAATCTTCAGCAGCTGTTACCAGTGCGTTCTGGGCATAGGAAACATCCGGTCTTGATACAAATAGACTTATAATATCTTTATATTCTGTAGTCCAACCTTCGCTGGCTGCTGCTCCATGCATTACACTGGGAGAAATGGCATCTTTTCCCCAATCTCTCGCAGCCGATTTCAGATAATCATTGTAATCACTAATATCTATATCTGTTCTTGCCGGGATTGAACCTTTGGCTTTATTGAAGCTATATTGTCCTTCTTTGGAACCAAGAACTTTAAGCCAGGCTATAACATTTTCTTGATTTTTACAGCCTTTAGGCAAAGCAAAACTATCAGACAAAGCTAAAAAGATACCTTCATTATTGGGAGGAGGAGCCCAACCATAATCTTCAAATCCTACTGACATAAACCATCCATTGGTCCAGTCTCCCATAATCATCATTGCACCTTTCTCTTTAAGTAAATACTGTCCGGCTTCATCCCAGGTGAGAGCAGAATGATCAGTATTTAAATAAGAACCCATTTTAGCAAATGTCTCTAATGCATCAGTAACTCTGGAATCTGACCACTTCACTTCTCCGGTCCATAAACCATTGTAATCATTTGTTCCAAGTTTTCCTAACAGGACAGATTCGAATACATGACCTGCTTCCCAACCACCTGTTGTACCCATAACAAAGGGGGCTACACCTTTTGATTTTAGCTCTTCACATACATCAAAGAATTGATTAAAGGTACGAGGGGGAGTAATCTTGTACTTATCAAATATACTCTTATTGAACCATAGCACATTAGAACGATGGATATTTACCGGAACAGACCAATAATCTCCCTGGTAGGAAACGATATCCAGAACACCTTGAGGCATTGATTCAGTCCAACCTTCGGATTTGTAAATATCAGTTAGTGGCTGCATATATCCCGGTATTACCCATGTATCAATCAATTCATGCCCGGCATGAACCTGAAAAGTATCAGGTGGATCTCCACCAAGCATCCGGGTTTTAAAAACTGCTTTGGCATTTGTTCCTGCTCCACCGGCTACTGTAGCATTGATAAATTCTATATCAGGATATTTACTCTCATATATTTTAATGAGAGCATTCAGACCTTCTGCCTCACCACCAGCTGTCCACCAACTATTAACTTCAACTTTACCACTAAGGGGTCCAGCCAATACTGGAAGAGCAAAAAACGCTCCTACAATTGAAACCAAAACCAATCCTACTAAAAATTTACGTAACATAATTAATGTCTCCTTTCAATTAAAATATTTATTCTCTATCGAAATTTAGAAATATATTTTTATAAAATAGGCATCCCTCCTTTTCCATTAAAATATCTAAATTCGGCTATTTTAAAATTAAAGGCTGGTGTTTTAATTATACTGCTTTGATTTAAAAAATGTCAAAGTATTTAATATAGTATTGAGTATAAAATTCAGTAATGAGTAATAATAAAAGAGTTAGCTGGTTAGATGGTTGAGAAAATAGGGGGGAGCGAAATAACTATATCTAATTTCTTTTTAGTTGCTACATATCTATGCACACCTATCGAAGCAGGGATTATATAAGTCTCTCCCTCTTTTACTTCAAAGTCTCCAACATTTGTAGAAATTATTCCTTTTCCTCTGGTAATTACTATGGAGGCAAATCTTCCTTCAAAGGATATTTCTATATCTTTTACCTCTTCCATTAATATCATTTCAAAACATGATTTCATATACTCCCCGCCATTTAATCTAAAAAGTTTTCCTCCTCTATTAGAAGGCAGTGTCTCTTTTTTCATTCGGTATTTCTCATTGACTTCGGGAAGAGAATATCCTTGATAATCAAATATATCTAATGCTTTATCCCAGCCCAGACCTATATGACAATCTTTTTCTTTTAAAATTTGAACACCTATCTTCTTTTCTGTTGAAAGAGTAAAATCCGTTGGTTCCTGAGTCTCTACCATAAAGACCCCTTCCCCGATAGCATGAGGAATGCCCGGAGCTACAAAGATGGCATCTCCCGGCTTTACTTCTACTTTATGCATAAAAGAAAGCATTCCTTTAATATCTTGTTCTTCTACTAGTTTTCTCATTATCTCTTTATTTATACCAGGCTTAAAACCTATTAATACATAGGGATTTTTTTTACCTATCTTTCTGGTGGCAAGGATATACCAGGCTTCTGCTTTTCCAAAATCAGAATTTAAATATTTTTGGGAAAATATTTTAGCGGGATGAGTTTGCAGGGGAAGTCGAATGGAGGAATCTAGAAGTTTTACTAAAAGATTTAAGGAATTTCCAAATTGTTTTATATGGTCTTTGCCCAAGATATCTTCCGGAAAATGTTTTATTAGCACATCTAAATTATTTATACCTTTAATAGTTTTAATATTAGAAATACTCTCATCAGAAATGCCATAAGGTTGTATCGCTCTTACGGTAGAGAGAATCCAATCTTCAGGATAATCAGAATCTTGAGGATTTTTTTTGCTTCTAAATTTTTCCAGAAGATATCCGCCTCTATAAATCCTGAATACCCTGGTGGGAAGAATCTGAATAATTCCTATATTACTTTTTTTCATCCTGATATACCCTTCTTATTAAACTATATTAAAATATTGCCGCTATTCTCTTAGCCATTTCTTTAATTCTTCTTCGCTGGGTTCTACCGCATCTGGTATTAATTCGGGGATATAACGACAAGCTTCATAGAGTACCGGAGCAAACTTTCCGTAAATACCGGCAACATGATGAATGTAGGGACCACGAATAAATCTCTCTTCCCATAAAGGCCAGTCATTCACTTCTACCCATAGATATGTTCCGCTTGTTTGGGGGCCTTCCACACTATGAGCGTGCCCCATTAAGAGAGAATACTTGCCATTATCTCCGTCAAATCTAAGCACAGTAATCTCCCCTCCTTTTAATTTCCATTGAGCAATTCCGGGAAATGCTTCACCATGCCATCTAATAGAAGCCGGTGAATCCTTTGCTTTTAGCGAATAAGGAAAATTGCCACAATGCCATAAGAGCTCAGAATTTTCTCTTTTGGGATGTCTAATAGTAAGGTCGGCAAAGAATATCGGTTCTTTATGCATATTTGCTGCTTGAAGCATCACTGCGGTAATCGCCCCGTGAATATCTGTCTCACACACTACCGGAATCTTTTCATCGGTTAACATAGAGTTGGCAAAACAAGGAGCTACACCATATTCATCAGGTAAGGCCATCCAACATTGAATAGCAACGGCGGAAAGCCTTTCTTCTTCTACCCATTTTTTTATTGCCAATTTTAGAGCAACTATTTTTTTTAGATTTTCTTCACCAACTGATGAATAATCAATATTTTTCCCTTTAATATCTTTAACCACCGCTTTTAACTCTTTGCTATTCTTATCTTTATATTCTCTGGCTAAGGCAATCATTTCGGTGAGAGCAACGGGAATTACTTCAATGCCAAATTTTTCCAGTAATTCTCCTTCATTAGCCATAACAGACCAGAACTCTCCGGGTCGTGTACTTATCATTCCAATTCTCATATTTCGGAAAGCCCTAACTACAGAGGCAGCCCGAAGAAAATTATTAAACCCTTTTTTAAATACACTATCCTCTATCCCACTATTGGTTATATAAGTAAAAGGAACTCCGAATCTGCGTAAGATTTTACTGGTAGCAAAAAGTCCGCATTGAGTGTCTCGAGCTCGTATTTCGTTACCTATAGGAGCATCATCACGAGGTCCCCATAATAGCAGAGGTTTGTTCATCAACTTACCTAATTTGGCTACCGCGCTTTCCGTGCCAAAATTACAATGAGGTATAAATAAGGCATCGATATCCTTTTCTATAAAATATTTATATACTTTTTCTACATCCTTTATGTCATAAAGCATACCATCCTCATTAAGCCAATCAATATCCACCAAATCTGTCTTCCAGGAAAGAAGTTTATCTCTAATCAGATTTTTATGTTTCTCTGCTTCTTTTTTGTCAAAAACAAGTCTACGAGTGGGAACAAAACCTAATTTTATAGAAAAATCTCTCATCTCTTTGCCTCCTGCTTTATTTTTATGTGTCCTCTCCTTTCGGATAGTTTGTCTTTTTTAATTTCCTAATTTAAATACCCTTTAAGTATTTCTCTTTTTTATCTTTAATAAGAAGATAAAAATTCCTGCAATCAAAATAAACTGTCCTATGGGACTACTTAAATCTATGATATTACTTAAAGCTATATATTTAGGAACGGGAAGCAATGTTAAATCCTCGTCCATTTCTTCAGCACTAAAATTTTTTCTTAGTTTTGTTAAAGTAAAGGTTTCATCTATTAAACCCTGTAAAATGGGATATTCTTTTAACTGATCGGGAGTTATGATAGAATTATATTCTTCTGTGGCCCCGGGAAAAGTTACTCTTTCATCGGAAAAAGCATAGATTAATACTTCCATCCCCCAGGATGGTGCACTTAAAGTACTAATTTTTAAAGGATAAATCATTTCATCGGAAAAGAACATTATCCCTATGGGTTGAATAGCACCGGTATAATTCTCAGAACTATTTATTGTTTCTTCATGTTGAATTTTCATGGCTACAAAAAACCAATTTTGTTGTACATAATAATCCAGTATCTCTTGACCTTCTGCAGGGAAGGCATAACCATTATCATTCAACCATCCCACTAAACTATTCGGGTCAGTGGCAGATAAGGTGGTAGTAAGATAAATTCCTACCTGGTTCTCTTCCCAAACATGTACTCCCTCATCTTCTAAACCAGGGGTTGGTATACCTGCTCCCCATCCACAACCAAAACTCGAAGGAGGGGGAGGTTGAGTTAATTTATGTAATTCATAAAATATATCATCTTCGACGGAGAACAATTTAGGATAACCAGGCACCGGAATAACCCAGGCGAAATTTTCTGCATCCCCTTCATAGTCTATCTGAAAAATTATCTTCTCCACCATATCATCAAATACAATCATAGCTAATTGATTTGGTTCATAAATATCTCTATATAAAGGAACAAATAAACCACCATCAGCCAAAGAAATTGGGGTTAAATAGAAAGTTTCCATTATAAAAATTAAAATTAAATAGAATATCTTTTTCATAAACTTTCACCCCTTTTATTTTATTAAAAACCAATTTTTTAAATCAGAGAACCTCTGAATCATAAAATACCCGGGCTCTGCAAAATTCAAAGCAAAGCCCGGGTCAGGCGAAATTTAACCACTATTCTACACTTTCACAGGATAGTTATACTTCCATAATTGTTTTTTAACTACTATATTTGTCGAATATCTATCCGATTGTTGTCTCACAATAATAATTATTTCCCTCGTTAGACTCGATTACTTCATTATCTGAATCCACAGTTATGCAAATAGTGCAGTCGGAATCAAAGCAGTTACCACCAGATGGCAGAGTGATAGTCCGAGTTGTTGTAGCACCGGATGCAAGACTGGTAATATTTACAATGCCCTGTTGTGCTAACCCCGGGTCAGCCTGTACCAGAACCTTAAACGGACCAGCATCGGCTGGACCTGTATTGGAAATGGTAAATGTCACTGTAGTAGTACACAATCCAGCAGCTACTACACCACAATTCACAACAGGTGGGTCAAGGCTTAGTACCGTCAAATCTGACCTAGGAGTACAGCCTATCATCAATATAGCAAGGGAAAAAATCAATCCTAACAATAAAAATCTTTTTATCATCTTTTTACCTCCTATTTACAAATTTTTAGCTCTAATAAATAATCTATACAATCTCTTGACTCAAATATCCACCCCCTTTTTTTTGAACCTATCCTAACACTTTGCTCATAATCTACTGATTCTATTTTGAGATAAGTTCCAGTCGTAAGCAGTCAATTTCGTCTAAATATTGATATAGAAAGCTGCAATATATGCCATTTGCAAAACAATAAGCAAATCTTATAATTCCTTAAATCCACTATATATATTACTTACTATATAACCATAAAGGATTCCTTTATTTTTTTTAAAAAATTTTCAGCTCTTTTTATTGTTAAAACTAATTTTTGATTCAGAATGATTTAGAGAACCATTCCTTTAATCAAATATTATCAACTTCTAAATCAAATGTACCTTGTACTCCGTTAACATCAACGGTATAAGTGCCGGCTGGTAAACCATATACATCAAGAGGAATTATTTCTTCAAAAGGAACAAGCATTTGGATGCAAAATCCTGGAGAACGATAAGTTTTAATAGTAATAAAAAAGGTATTGCCTTCTTTTTCCTGAAGAACTTCGGAAATTTCAGTACAGGGGTAAGGAAGATTTCCACTGGCGATAACCTGTACCTGAACAGGGAATGACTCCAATATTAAAATATCTATCTCATCAACTGAGGCAAGACCTGTGGTAGGCTGAGTAGAAAAACAACCAGTAAAAAAAACAATAATCACCACAATTATTCCCATCAATAGAATCTTTTTACTCATTTTTATCAATCCCTTTTAAATTATTGTTTCCTCCTAATTTTTTTAGTAAAAGTTAAACATATCCTGTTTCACTCTTCATTATTCAAATTATTCTAAATAATTTTAGGCTGTTACATATTTTTATTCTACAAAATAATTAAAAATCCTCTTTTTTAAAAGGCAAACTCTCGAAATATTTTATTTTTTCTTCTCAAGCATAGCCAGAGTTACCCCTGAGGGCTCATTAAACAAACAGATTCGTGAACCACCGGGAATTTCAAAAGGTAGTTTATCCTGCCAGAGGACGGTCCTCTGGCAGGTTTTTATTATTTTTTAAAGATAACATTCCCCTTACGTAGAGTATGGACAATTTGCAGTCTATCATCACCAGTTTGATAATGAAATAGGGTGAGGTTAGCAGGTGCTCCCACTTCGAGTCTGCCATAGTTGTGAGGTATTTTTATAATTTTTGCAGGATTAATGGTACATAAAGGGATGGTATTGGCTAAATTATTTCCCGTGAATTTGATAAAATGAGCAATATCCCAATCTAAAAGATGACCGGCGCCGGCAAGGATACCGGTACCAGCAAGGCCAAGGTGGCCATCTTTAAATACTTCCACTTCCATGTTACCCCATCTATAAATCCCCCGCTTTAGTCCTCCCGGTAGAGCAACATCGCTAACTAAGATTAACCTATCCAGACCTTTAGCCCGAGTAAAAACTTTTACCGCTGAAGCAGGCAAATGGAATCCATCGCAGATAATGCCCGCAAACAATTCATCAGCAGCTAATTGTTCCCAAATATAATTGTTTACTTTAGGAAGAATCAGATAGCTGCCATTTCCCAGGTGGGTGGAAAATTGCGCACCCGCTTTTATGGCCTCTTTAATTATTTCAGGGATTGCCCCGGTATGACCGATAGCAATTTTAACACCTGTGCGGGTAACCTTTCTAATAAAATCTAAAGAACCTTCCCTCTCCGGAGCTATGGTCACCATCACAACTCGACCTTCTGCCGCTTCCTGCCACTGCTTGAATTCTTCAAAATCGGGATCTCGAATAAAGCTCGGGTCATGACATCCTCTCGGACCTTCTTCTGAAGAGATAAAAGGACCTTCAATATGTATCCCCGGAATAGCTTCCTTGATATCAGGCGAGGTATTTATTGCTTTTGAAATTGTTTCCAAATTTTTCAATATTCTTTCCTGGGGAGAGGAAACAATAGTGGGAATATGTTGGGTAGTTCCAGAAGCAGCAAGATTAGTAATAATATTTCTTATATGTTCTTCAGAAAAATCTTCTAAACTATAATCGCTCCCTTTATAGCCATTTACCTGCAAATCAAAAAAACCTGGTGAGACATAAGGTAATTTTTGTTTACTTTTGGATAATGAATTAATATTTTCTATAAAACCCTCTTTAATTTCAACTTCAATAGGTTTCTCATTAAAAACTGAAATTCCTCTAACTCTCATAATTAATACCACCCTTGCGTAAATTATAATATTTTAAACTTTATAATTGGAACTATTCTCAATATTAAATCTTAAATAAAAACTGATATTATATTTTTATAATATATGCTATTATCAACCCAGGTGTTTTATCAGGGGGATATATTTTTCCTCTAACTTACGATTTTTTTCGTCTCCTCCGGGAAGATTAGCACTTGTCCAAATTGGTGGCTCTATTCCCATAGAAACTAAGTCTCTCACCGTCTCTGCCATTAATAAATTTATGGCAAAAGCATTGCAAAAGGTCGAAGTTGGCCCAACCTTTTGCGGACAACCCTCTACCCCTATAACTGCATCACCATAAGGTAAATGACAGTTAATAAAATAATCTACTTCCTGATAAAGATTTTTACCAGTAGGGTGACGTGAGGGATGGCCTTTAGGAACGACATCAGCAAAAGACTTAGAAGTTATTCCAATAGTAATCATCTTTCTTCTTCCGGCTTCCAGGACTGTATCAATACACATAGAATTAATGCCATACGCATTCACAATAATAATGACCTCTCCCGGTTTTTTACCAACTCTATAAGCATCTAACACTTTGATGGCATAACCCGGAGTCCTTTCGATAATATTGGAGCGCTTGGCCCCATGAATTAGATTGGTTCCCGCATCAAGTATAGCATTTATAGGAGCAAGGCCACCAGCCCGCCATAGGACTTCTTCAGCAGCCATATTGGAATGCCCTCCTGGTCCAATAACATGGACCGATTCTTCGCGAGCTATAGATTCCGCTACTACTTTGGCCGCCTTTTTGATTACCACACTTTCCTCAGAAATTTCATTTAGAATATTGATTATTTTATTTTTATAAAAAACAGCTAAATTTTCCATATTCTTCTCCTTTTAATAAAATCATTAATCAATTTACTGATAGTTGTTACAAACATAATAGCACTGCAAACCGGTACAGCAGCGTAAGCATATCCAGTAGGAATATCCCACATATCAAAAGGTATTCTCATCCTTATTATACTCACTTTAAATCCTTCGATAATCAAGATAAATAAAAATATAGCCAAACACAAATCTATAAGTAGACTCAATTTTCCCCAGGCTGACTCTTTCATCTTATTAACAAAAAAATCCATCTTTAAATGCTCTCTTCGTGCATATAAAACTGAAGCACCTAAAAAAATAGCCCAAATAAAAACTAGTCGAGAAAAATCTGGAAGCCAAAGCCAACTTATTCCCCAAAAATAGCGCAACGAAATCTTTAAAATATTTAACAGAAAAAGGGTGATGAAAAGAACGCCAACTAACAGCTCTATCCTTTTCATAGTATAATCTATAATCTTTCGCATTCTTTTATCCCTCCTTATTTTAAAAATAAATCCGGAACCCAGGTTACAAACTGTGGTACAAAAGTACATAATAAAAGTACAAATATCAAAGAAAGGGTATAAGGCCATACGTGGCGAATAAGCTCTCCAAACTTAATATTGGCAATTTTTGCCTCTAAAAATAAAAGAGCACCAATAGGCGGAGTAAGTAATCCGATCATTAAGTTTATCACCACGATCACCCCAAAATGGGTTGCATCAATTCCCAATTGCAAAGCTATAGGAAGCAGGACCGGAAAAAAGATCAACATTACTGGTACTGCATCAAGGATACACCCCATAAAAAGGAAAAACAAATTAGCTAATATTAAAAACTCAAATTTACCTAAATGCAACATGTCTATTAAATTTCCCAGCTGAATTCCAACTTGTTCAAAAGCCACAATATACTGGTAAATGCCCACCACGGCAAAAATAATCATTATGGAAGCTGAAAATACACCCGCCTTAGCAAAGATCCTCGGAATATCTTTGAAGGTAATGCTTTTATATACAAACAGAGATATTAGTAAAATATACAGAATTGAAAGTACTGCTACTTCAACCAGAGTAACTACCCCTAAAATTATACCCAAAATAATAATTAAAGGAGCAATTATGGCCAGAAAAGTGTCTTTCAAAAGATGCCGTAAGGTTTTTGCCGTAAGTTTCTTTTTTACCACAGGATAATCTTTTTTTCTGCAATTAATTACCACCATTATACTCAAGACCAGGCCCATCATTAACCCAGGAATTATTCCACCGAGAAATAATTTACCGATAGATATCCCGCTTATTACTCCTATAAAAACCATAGGGATACTGGGAGGAATTATCGGTCCGATAACTGCAGCAGCAGCATTTATTGAAGCGGCAAATGGTTTATCATAACCCCTTTCTTCCATAGTGGGTAAAAGCACTGAAGAAACAGCACTGGCATCAGCAACAGCAGATCCTGATACTCCGGCCATAATTACATTTACTACAATTGCCACAAAAGCTAACCCTCCCTTAAAACGCCCCACAAAATATTCTGCAAACTCCGCTAACTTTTTAGTTATTCCCGCTTCATTCATTAGTGCTCCGGCAAGCATAAAAAAAGGAATCGATACTAAAGACATAGAATCTATCCCAGAAACAAGATGGGAAGCTAAAATTTTCAAGGAAAATTCGCCTCTAATCAAGATATAAATAAGTCCACTAACTCCCATTGCTGACCAAATACTAAAGCCGATACCAATTAGAAGAAATAACATTATAAAAAGTAAAACAATCATACTTTTATTCCTTTATTTAAAAATTATTAAAGGCAGGAGATACTAATAATTAATACTTTATTCTATATTAATAATAGTATTTCCTGCCTTTTTTTGTAATTTTTATTTTACATTCCTTATTTTATTTAATAAGCCCGCTGGCCACTTTACGCCTTCCCACTCATCAAAAACACCCAACAATTTTTCCCTGATAGAATTACCATCGGGAATAATTACAGTCAGCTTTTCTTCGAGGGTTTTGTAGGCAGAATTAAGTTGCAACTGGGTAAGCAAGGTTTCATAATCTCCTGCTTCTTCTGTCGCTTGATAGATCAGTTCTTGATCTGCCTGGGAAAGTTTACTCCAAGTGTCCATACCCGCATAAAAGGTTTCAATATCTCGGATATAATCAGTCTTTATATAGTAATTCTGGACTTCATAAAGACTCTTGGAGAGAACAACTAAGGCTCCATTTTCTTGAGCATCTACTACGCCCGTCTTTAGTGCCATATAAAGTTCAGCAAAAGGAATCTGCTGAGGTAAAGCACCGAGTGCCTTCATAGCTGCCAAAACTGTTGGACTCGCTGCTGTCCTAATCTTTAAACCCTTAAAACCACTAGCATCCTGTATTGGTGTATTTCTAGTACTTAACCCGCGAGGAGCGGTATCTCCATTGATGTTTACTATTTTTATTTTAGTTTCTTTTTCGGCTTTTTCAATGATAGGTTGAAAAAAATCAGACAGAAGAGAATTTCTCATATGCTCATAATCCCTATACAAGAAGGGAATGGCAGTAATTTCAAAGGCTTCTCCACCTTTTATCCAGGCAAATGTATTAATCCCTCCGTAGACCATCTCCAAATCTCCGGTCTGCAACTGGACAAACATCTCTTTCGGGCCACCAAGCTGACTATTGGGATATACTTTAACTTCAATTCTTCCATTAGATTTTTCTTCTACTAAATCCTTAAACTTAAGAGCGGCAATATGGGTGGGATGAGAAGTATCTCTAATATGTCCAAGTCTAAGGACAGTCTCAGCTTCCTGGCCAGCAGAAAAGGCAGAATTTGTTACCAGTAAAGTTATAAAAAATACAGTTACTACAACACAAACGATTAGCTTTTTCATTTCATTTCCTCCTAAATTAAATAAAATTAATTTTTCTTCTTATTAATTATTAACCTAAACCTGCTTTCACCCCCCTTATTTTTTACTATTTGCTAAATTTCTCTCCCTTGTGGCTTTCAGCCCAGGCTATTGCCTCTGCAAAATGCTCTTCCAGTCTTTTTTGGGCTAAACGGAAATCTCTCTTTTCGATTGCCTCGAGTAGTAATTTATGCTGACGTATAAATAAATCTCTGTTTTTGGTTTTGTATCTGTGAAGTAGAGTAAGATTTCTTTGAATGGTGGAAAAGATTTTTATTAGATTAATGAGCAAAGAATTATCAGAATTTTTATAAAGGGTACAATGAAACTGAGAATGGGTTTCCACCAATTCCTTTTCTTCGAAATTATTAAGTACTTGAAATTCAAGCTTTTTTAGAATCTCTTTGGACTGAGCGATATTTTCTTTGGTAAATTTATTTATATCTTTAGCGATAAACCAGGATTCTAAACAAAACCTAATCTCTAAAACTTCTTGAAAATTTTTTATATCCATTTCTAAATTATAGGGGAGACCTTTAAGGATAACCTCAAAATTAAATTCTCTTATAAAACGTCCTACTCCTGGCCTTACTTCAATTATTCCTAAAGTTTCCAGCCTTTTAAGGGCTTCTCGAATTGCTGTTCTGCTTATTCCTAACTTTCCAGCTAATTCATACTCCGTGGGGAATGGATCACCGCTTTTCATTCCGTTTTCAATAATATAAAGTTTGAGTTGTTCCTGGATTAATCCTTGTAAATCCTGAGTTTTTAGATTTTTCAATTCCATTTATTTCCACCTCAATATTGGATGTACGATGTATGACATCTTAATCATAACAAAAAAAATTTTCCTTGTCAAAATATTTTTTCTTTTTCTCAATGTTTTTATTTCTATTTATTTAAAGATTAGTTAGGCATTAACTGACAAAATTATCGATTATTTTTTCCTCAATTTTGCTTTCCTGTCAATTTCTTTGATAAAATCACTCTTGCCGTTGGTATAACTTTCAACATCGTAAGTATATTTATTTGCTAATTTTTCTTTTAATTTTGAATATTCCCGTCTTTTATCCGGATGAGTTATCAGATATTCTTTAAAATTGATATGTCTTTCAATTTCTTCATTTCCCGCTTGAAATATATGAATATGATGGGTCCTCTTATTTCCTCCCTTTCTAAAAAATCTTCTTTTTGGTATCCCATATTCACCCATCACTTCATACCCTAATTCTTCCATTTCATGATTATACTGATCAACTGCTTCAATATCTTTTACTTCCGCAAGTATATCAATTACAGGTTTTGCTTTAATCCCGGGTATAGCAGTGCTTCCTATATGATGAATATCGATGATAATATCATTTAATATATTTTTAATCTTCTCTGACTCTTCTTTATACATTTTCTTCCAATTTGAATTATAAGAAACCACTTCTACTCTTCTTTTATCTGTTTTTGAGATATTTCTTTTGCTTTTCAATTATATAGTCCCCTTATCAAAATCAGCGAAATTTATTCTCAATATATTTAATAAAGAAAATGTAATGACTGGTTCTTGCGGTAATTTATGAATATTATATTTTTTTAGCTCTTAAGGTAAAGGTTAAGGGGAGCATTCCCTTGTATTTGGGCAGATACCACCATCCCGCCTTATCCTGTATCATATCAGGAAATCCTTTATAGAATAATTTATTATATTCATGTTGTATCGTGACAGGGGACGATCCTTTGTCACAGGTATATCACATGATAACTCTGCTTTATTTCGCACAAAAAGCGTTATTCATAAAGGCTTAATACAAATTAATATAGGGTAGGATTCTCCCTTGATAAAAGTGGAATGTTCAAATTTATTTTGTATTACTTTAAATCCTACTTCCTTCAGAAGCTTGAGCCAAGTTTTCAGTTTAAAAATACCACAAAGATGCCGGTCGGTATGAACTTCGAGTTTGCCTCCAACGCGGATCAAATAGATAAATGTGGCTTCATAGCTGGTATCGGTAGGGTCAGGGTCATAATCATTCTCGATAAATGTAATCTCCACATCACTTTGAGAATGAGTTGAGAACGTTGTATTGTTCTGTTTAAATTGTCCTGCAATTTGTTCCACAAATGTTAAGAAGACACCTCCTAGTTTTAGATGTTCATATATAGTAATAAATGTTCTTTGGAGATCCTCAACAGCCCTAATATAATTAATGGAATCAAGAATAGTGACTGCATCGAATCTTTCTCTTATTCGAATTGTTCGCATGTCACCATACTGATAGTTCACCTCCGGGTTAAGCTTTTTGGCAAGAGTGAGCATATCTTCACTAATATCAACAGATGTTACTTTAAAATGTTTTTTGAAAGTATAATCATTGTGACCTCCGCCACAACCGAGATGGAGTAATGTTTTTACCTCAATCTTTGAATGTTCTCTAATTAACTTACTAAATAACTCTGTTTCTTCTATGTAATCTTCTACGGGACTAATTATCGGCCATGTCCAGGCAAGATCGCCATATAATCTCCGTTCATCCTTCCCAGATAAAATTTTCATTTTGTATTCCCCTTGCTTAATAATAAATATATCTTAAAAAGTTAACCAAAGGTGCCAGGCACCTTTGGTTAACTTTTTTATATTAATCTATACTTCTACAAAATTTTTAAAAATCCTCTTTTTGTAAAAAATAAATATTTTTTAAAAAAACCCTTGACAAAAAAATATTTTGGTGTATTATGTGTATAGTACACTAATACATTTAAAGGAAGAATTTTAATTATGGAGTTCAACAACAATATTCCCATCTATTTACAAATAATCGACAGTATTAAGCAGGACATTGTTGTGGGTAAATTAAAAGCAGGCCAGAAAATGCCTTCGGTAAGGGAATCGGCGGGAATATTAAAAGTCAATCCTAATACCATACAAAGAGTGTATCAAGAGCTGGATAGAGAAAAAATTACTTATATCAAAAGAGGAATGGGAACTTATGTAACCGAAGAAGAAAAAATTATAAGTTCGTTGAAGGAAGAAATCTCCCAAAAAATAATTCTTGATTTTGTAGAAGGTATGAATAAATTAGGTTTTTCCAATAAAGAATCGATAAGTACTCTCAAAGAGTACTTATCAAAGGAGGAAGAAATATGGAACAAATATTAAAAGCCACTCAACTTAGTAAATATTTTTATCAAAAAAAAGCTCTCGATAAAGTTGACATAAATATAGAAAAAGGGAAAATTTATGGAATATTAGGACCAAATGGTGGGGGAAAAAGCACTTTTTTAAAGATTGCAGCAGGGCTACTTAAATCAAGTCAAGGAGAAATAACCATAGATAATGAAAAGCCCGGAGAATATACAAAATCTATCGTCTCGTATCTCCCAGAGATTAATCACCTTTATAAATGGATGAAGGTGAAAGACGCATTGAACTTTTTTAAAGACCTATACGCCGACTTTAATATCGAAAGGGCGAAAGAAAGCTTAAAATTTATGGAATTGGAAGAAGAGGAAAAAATAACCAGTCTTTCTAAAGGAATGATGGGAAGATTAAAATTAACCCTGGTATTATCCAGAAAAGCTAAACTTTACTTGTTGGATGAACCTTTAAATGGCATAGATCCAATTTCCCGGGAAAAGATAATCACTTCTATTCTCGATTCTTATAGTGAAAAAGCGTCAATACTTATCTGCTCACATCTAATCTACTATATTGAAAAATTATTAGATTATGTATTTTTCTTATCCGAAGGTAGAATAATTTTATCCGGAAACGCAGAAGATTTGAGAAATAAAAGAGGGATGTCTATTGATAAATTGTTTCAGGAGGTTTTTTAATCATGATGACTTTACTTAAATATGAAATCTATCGCCGCTGGAGATGGTTAGTGCTTAGATATGCGGCTTTGATTATAATAGGGGCCATACTTTTAAACCGAGTCTCTTCTCCTGCCTATCAGTATGAATTTATAGGAGAATCTATAGGAAAATTTGCCTTGACCAGTTTGGTTATCTTTATAATTATTATTGTTGAAGGAATTAATATGCTGAAAGAAGACCTATTTGAAGAATGCGGGTACCTAACTTTCACCATACCCAAAAAGGGAAGAACTATCCTAGCTTCTAAATTAGTATTACTATTATTACAATTAATTCTTTGGACAGTTATTACCATTGGGTTTGGATCAATATTCTTTTCAAAATTACCTTATCATGAAATTGTCCAAATAGAGACTCAAATCAATTTTTACTTTTTCCCGACAGTTTTATTTTTACTAACTGCTTTTTTTAATTTTGTTTTAATGATACATTTTAGTCTTACTTTAACTAAAACTTTACTGGTAAATAAAAAGTATTCGGGTTTATTATCAATAGGTATCTTTTTCTTTCTGGTTTATTTAATCGAAAAGGTATATTATGGTCCATTTTTAAATCAAATAAAACATATTTCAATAGAAGTTGGAAGTAGATCAAATATTGATTTACTCTCCGGAGGTTATACAGCTGTATTTTTAAACATAATTCTAATCGCCATATTCTTTACCGCTACGTCTTACTTGCTAGAAAAAAAGATAAACATTTAAAAAAAATTAGTATAGGAGGATGTAGCAATATCACATCCTCCTATTTCTTTTTCTTTAGTTTAACAGCGGTACCGAACACGAACATTTCCGCAGCTGATTGCATAATTGATGAAGTAGTAAAACGAATACATACTATCCCATCTGCGCCTAAACTTTTTGCAGTTTCAATCATCCGGTCAATAGACTGCTCGCGGGATTCTCCTAGTAATTTGGTATATTCTTCAATCTCTCCTCCTACTATATTACGGAAACCGGCTAATATATCTTTCCCGACATGTCGTGCCCGAACAGTATTGCCTTTTACAATTCCTAAAGTTTCCACAATTTCGTATTTGGAAAAATTATCCTGAGTAGTTAATAACATTTTTTGCCTCCTTATTTCTTTACATCTCTTGAATATTTATCGTCTTTTTTGCTCGCTAATCTATCTGTTAAAGCTTTAATAAATAAGAGCCCCAGGCCGATTATAGTTACTAAGCCGATTATGCCCAGCCAAACGTTCTCAAACATACCAACTATCCAGGCGATAATCCAGGCTATAGTGACTATAATTAAAATAATGTATCCCGTCTTTTCCATTTTCTTTAACTCCTTTCTATTTTTTTATAGTTACCATTTTGTTATTCGCTTTTTTGTTTCAATATCAAAATATCAGTAGTTAAAAAATTTACATCTTGGTTCACAATTTTTTTCATATTGACTTATTAATTATAAGATAAACGAGTTTTTTCATCTGCCAATGTCGGTTGAATAATTTCTTCCCATTTTGGAGAATCCCATGTCCCTAACATCTTATGTATATCATAATATTTCTGAGGAATTGGATGTGTCCCAATAACTACTTTTACTCCGTATCTTGCCTTAATAAAATCACTAAAATAGGTTATATAGGGACAGGGAGGATATCCGACAACCAACCCGGTAGCCAGGTGAATAACCTGTGCTCCGTTCTTAATCATCTCCTCGGGAGCATATTCAATATTTACACCAGGGCAGCCATCACAAGTAGTATATCCAACTAATTCCAGTTCATCATCCTTACCATAAATACTAAATGCGCCTTCCTTATTACGGAGAGCCCTAAGGCATTTACCTCCCGCACAGGTATGGTAACGGTCACAGATAATAATTCCAATTTTAATTTGACCTTTCATTACTATTTCCTCCTATTAAATTAAATTTATTAAATTATCGCCACCTAAGGCAGCGGCTTTTAAAGAAAACAATTATTTTTGCCTACCTACGGTTTTGATTGATACAGAAAACCGTCCCCTGTATTATATTAATACCCCCTCCCGGTATTAATTATAATGTTTCTACTTTTAGTAAATTAGTGGTGCCGGGAATTTTAAAGGGAATTCCCGCGGTAATTACAATCTTATCCCCTGGGTTGGCCAATCCGGTTTTTAAGGCAATCTTCTTTGATTTTTCAATCATATCGTCTGTATTTTCCAATTCATCAGATTTAAAAGGGTAAACTCCCCAGCTAAGGGCAAGTTTTCTAACTGTGGAATCCTGGGTACTGGCTGCGATAATAGGAACAGAGGGACGATATCGGGATACCATACGGGCTGTACTTCCGGAAAGAGTAAAGGTGACAATGGCCTTTACTTTTAAATCCAGGGCTACCTGACAGGTGGCGTGACTTATCGCATCCGGATTAGTAGGCTTAACCGAAAGCGACCTCTCGCTCAATATTTTTTTATAATCTATAGCCTTTTCAATTCTTAGGGCTATCTTATTCATTGTTTCCACTGCCTCTAAAGGATAATTGCCTACTGCAGTCTCCTCGGATAGCATAATAGCATCAGTCCCATCCAGGATGGCATTGGCCACATCGGTTACTTCTGCCCGAGTAGGGCGAGGACTGCTCACCATCGACATTAACATCTGGGTTGCGGTAATTACCGGCTTCCCTGCAAAATTACATTTTTTAATAATATCCTTCTGAACCAAAGGCATATTTTCCAAAGGTATTTCTACTCCCAGATCACCCCGAGCCACCATTATCCCATCAGAAACTTCAATTATTTCTTTCAGATTATCTACCGCCTCTTTCTTTTCAATCTTGGCAATCAAGGAGATATCTTCTGCCCCATTTTCCTTTAATATTTTTCTT
>Ga0307428_1000343_pt1 | contig 33028 bp, 33 predicted proteins | sample SalMarWE160240MG_FD_202161 | JGI IMG/M metagenome (GOLD analysis project Ga0307428, IMG submission 202161) | Salt marsh sediment microbial communities from the Plum Island Ecosystem LTER, Massachusetts, United States - WE1603-240 | ecosystem: Environmental > Aquatic > Marine > Intertidal zone >...
TTCCCAGGGTGGCGCTGAACGATGAGGGAGATCTGGTGGTAACCTGGCGTGATAAGCTTAATCCTGACACGGTGTATCGGCGGTTCCAGGTGTTCGATGCCGCAGATGAACCCATCCTGTCCTGGAGACCAAGGGGGCATCTTTTGGATTATGGGGAGTTGGGTAGCTGGGCCGAGTCCTATTGGCTTGATGATGAGCGTTTCGTGGCGTTCTGGACAAAGCATCTAGACCAAGGATACGGGCTTGTGGGTGGAGTATTCGTGCATCGCGGGTTGACTCGGTATCCCATACGCGTGGTGGTAATTGATAGTCTGGCAGGTTCGTGGAGCTGGAGTGGAAGCGAGAGGAAGTTCTCGGTTGCCTTCTCTTCTAACGAGCGGGTTGCGGAAACCCACGTCAGATCTTACTCACATGATGATCCATGGTGCGTATGGGACCACGGGGGCGGGGTGCTTGGCGAGATTCGCGACAACGAGCCCTGGCGTCGAACCAACCTGTTCGATTACACTCCGCCCTTGGGGAAAGATACTACATGGAAAGATTTTCTTTATTGTACAACTGCAGTAGCGGCGTGCGACGACCAAATCGTATGGGTGTATACCCGCCCCAATCTGGACACCATCTCTGAGGCCTGGGCCTTAATCTCCGACTGGGACATGGGGGTAGGGGTAGCGGAGCCACCGATTGTTGAAAAGCCGGCTGACTGGGAAGTGATAACCTCCATCGGTTCTCAAATAGTGCTGCGATATCATGATAGACCCGATGGCTTTCGAGCTTCAATCTTCGACGCCTCAGGCCGCAAGGTGGATGAGATACACTCAAGCCAGACGCAAGGCACCATCACCTGGCCCGTAACACCCTTCTGCGCTGGGGTTTACTTTATCGTGCTTACCGACAAAGAGGTATCAGTCCAAAAGGTTATCCTGATCAGGTAGTTCTTCCGGGGTGAGGTGATGCTTCTGGGGCCGTAACGCTAAGCTCCCTGACGCGAGCCTAATTCTTTCGGAACACAAAATACGCCTCTATTCACCTTGACAAAGGGGTGATTTCCGGGTAAACTTTACTAAAGTCTAAGTCGAAAGGAGGCGATATGGGCAAAAAGATCGTGGTAGGGCTCCTAGGTTTAGCCCTGGCACTTTTTGCCGAGTTCAATCGTTCTTCCGTATTGATAGACGTCCCGACCGCCTACGTGCTGCGGCACAAGGTGATTCAAGGGACGGCGGTTGGATCGTTTGCTTTAAGCACCTACGATTCTATACCCTCACCTTACGATTTCGATCTCTGCCTGGGCGCGGGGATAGGAAACTTCCTGGAGATATCCCTCTCCGCCTACGGTCTTGAAAACTACTCTCTGGGCTTTACCGCTCTCTTGCTGCGGGAGAATAAGTACTCCCCATCCGTGGCGATAGGGGTCCATGATATAACATGGGTGCCTTACATAGGCTCCTTTGGAGGAGGCAACGAACTTAGCGAGAATCCTGGCTCCGGTAACTGGAATCCGGAGGATAAAATCATCGACAAACCAGGATTTATCTACTGGGAACAGCAGGAGTGGTTCAGTGCCTTTGCTGTGGCCTCAAAACAGTTCTACAACTACTTCCGTATCCACGCAGGTGTTGGTCGAGGCCGCTACACGGGTTACGGACGCATCTCAAAATACTTCAACACCGATATCTTCAACGAAAACGCGGTCTCCGGACTGGCGCTCGGGCTTTTCGGAGCAGTAGAGTTCAACTACCAGGATTGGCTTTCTGTAGCCGCGGAGTACGACGGAAGGGACGTGAACTTCGGCACCAAGGTGGGATTTAATCACTGGGAGCTCTATCTCGCAGTAACACGTCTTGAGAACTTCGTTGACACCACTACCAGCTACTCACCCAGGTTGGTTGCCGGGTTGAATCTCTACACCTCGCCTTACCATAAAGCCCCCAAGGGAACGGAAATAGCAGGCAAGGCAGTCTACCCTGACGGTAAGCCTGCATCGAGTGCCAGGATCGAGGCCTTTAGCGATAACTACACCCAGGAAACGACCGCTAACGAAAGAGGCCTCTACAAGATGCGTGCGGTGCCAGCCGGCATGGTAACGCTCGTCGCATCCCAAGAAGGATACCGCAGCAAACCTCAGCTGCTGAAGGTTACGTCAGTTTCTTCGACAAGCGCTAAGGATCTTGTCCTCAAGGACATTCACGACAAAGGAACGATTCACGGCATTGTAAAAGATGCGAAAGAGGGCTCGGGCATCATTGCAAACGTCTACGTGGTCGAGACAGATGACGTGGTTCGTACCGGTCCACGCGGCGGGAGCTACGAGATCGTGGGACTTGAAGCGGGCAAGTACACCCTGCATGCACAGGCGCGAGGCTACTTTGATCACGAGATCACCGCCGAGGCAGGCGCCGGCTCCACTACGGAACTCAACATCAACATGAGCAAAAACTGGATCATCTTCCACTTCAAACCGGGTGAAAAGCTGATCGAGCCGCGCTATGTGCCCGTACTTGAAGACGTGGTGCGCTTCCTTAAGGACCGACAGAAAATGGTCGTCGAGATACAGGGACACACAGACAGCGTAGGTGATGCCAAGGCCAACAGAGCACTCTCACGCAAACGTGCGGAAGCGGTACGAAACTACCTGGTCAAGAGGGGCATCAGCGAGAGAAGACTGGTAGTAAAGGGCTACGGTGAGCTTGCACCGATAGGAGATAACCGGACGATCCTGGGACGCGACATGAACCGCCGGGTGGAGCTGAAGGTTCTAAGCGAGTAGAAAGGAGTCCGGAGAGGTATTCAAAAGGGGCTGCGGGTTAAGGAATTCCAGGTATGATGCAGGAAAAATTTTAATGAAATCTCACGTCTACTCGTCATGAGTAGATGCGTAAGGTCGAAAGATAAAACACAAACCTTCCAACCCTCTGTAAGTAGGAGGATAACTAATGAGTGAAGAGCTGAATCCCTTCAAGATAGCACAGGCACAGTTTGATGAGGCGGCGGAGTTTCTTGGTCTTGAACCGGCGATGCGTGAGGTTCTTCGCTGGCCGCGCCGCGAGTATCAGTTCACCATCCCGGTGAAGATGGATGACGGCTCAACCAAGGTATTCCACGGCTACCGGATCCAGCACAACGATGCCCGAGGACCTGCAAAGGGAGGCATTCGCTGGCACCCTGCAGAAACCATCGATACCGTTCGCGCCCTGGCCGCATGGATGACCTGGAAGACCGCTGTCGTTGACATCCCATTGGGCGGCGGCAAGGGCGGCGTCACATGTAATCCCAAGGAGTTCTCCGAGGGCGAGAAGGAGCGTCTGGCTCGCGGATGGATACGTTGTATAGCGCGCGAGTTGGGCGAGCACCGCGACTCCCCTGCCCCTGACGTCTACACCAACCCGCAGATCATGGCCTGGATGATGGATGAGTTCGAGACTATCGTTGGCCGCAACCATCCGGCGGTGATAACCGGCAAACCCATCCCCATCGGCGGCTCACAGGGTCGGGGCGACGCAACCGCACGCGGCGGAATCTACACCGTCCGCGAGGCCTGCAAGACCCTGGGCGTCGATCCCAAGGGAACATACGCCATCCAGGGATTCGGCAACGCCGGTCAGTTCGCGGCTCTGCTTCATCAGGAAGTCCTCGGAGGCGGCAAGCTGGTGGGGGTATCCGACTCACGCGGAGGCATCTACGTGGAAAGCGGCATGGACCCCGAAGCCATCGTCAAGCACAAGCTGGAGACTGGCACCGTGCTCGGCTTCCCAGGCGCCACCCAAATCACCAACGAAGAGCTTTTAGAACTTAACGTGGACATCCTCTATCCTGCAGCGCTTGAGAATCAAATCACCAAGGACAACGCGCCGCGCATCAAGGCAACGATAAGCTGCGAGCTCGCAAATGGCCCGACTACACCTGAGGCCGACGTTATCCTTCACGAGAAGGGGATCCACGTTATCCCGGACTTTCTGGCCAATGCAGGCGGCGTGACCGTCTCCTACTTCGAGCAGGTTCAAGGCACCTACAACTACTACTGGCCACTGGAAGAGATTCGCAAGCAGCTCGATGCCAGGATGACTGCGGCCTACCACGCGGTTTACAAGATGCATAAGGAGAAGAAGGTACACATGCACCTGGCCGCTTATCTGGTGTCAGTGGCCCGTGTGGCCGAGGCGGTCAAGCTCCGAGGCTGGGTATAAAAATACACCCCAACCGGTTACTTCGTAACCGGCCGGGGACCCCGGAAACCTATGCTCCTTTTCGCCTAACAGCGAAAAGATCGCAAATCTAAGATTGAAGGACCGACCTTAAGGTCGGCCCTTTTTCTATTGACATAATACCCTAATCTTGTTATTATAACGTCACTCAAACCGTAAAGACCATGAAAGGAGGTCAAAATGAGACCGAGGCTATTGTATAGTAGAGGTAAAGGAATCCTTGGGGGCATAATCCTTCTTGGGTTGACTACCAGCATTGCGATGGCAGATGCAGTGGTAGACCTACATACCTTCCTTTCCCCTGAGTCAACCTCGATTAATGTTGAAGGAGTGCTGAACGAAATCACGAGGTTACCCCCAAAAGCGCTTGGAGATAGTCTCCCGGTCATGATCCAATTCTACGACAGCCTTAACCATGCGGAGTCAGGGGTCTTATGCAACCTCACCGTCGGATGGAAAAAGTTCCGACAGGTTTCTAACCAGTCCGGTGAGGTGCTCTTTTGGATTCCCTCAGAAAAGATCTCCAAAAGAATCAAGTGCACCGCACACCCTAATCGCTCTATCGAAGCCCTTTCTTTGATATTCATAAGTCAGCAAACAGGATTTCAGATCGCCTTTGGCAGAGAAGTTGTTTTTGAGACCGGTGAGGGGCTGCTTGAGCTGAAAGATGACGGAATCAGGGTGCTTTACCCAAAAGGGTATATAGAGGAAGCCAACGAGATGTTATCTGTCCTTAAGACCGAAAAAGAAATTATCGAACGCGCCACCAACATAAAACTGCATCCCTTGAAGATTATCCTGGTCGATGAAAGAGACCTCGGGCTTTGTGTTGGGGGATATGGAATACCTTTACAGCAATCTCAGTCTTATATGAATGTAGCGAAATACAAGGTTTTCCCACACGAATGGGTGGAGGTTTCTCTTGATATCAATTATGAGATCTACGAAGACTCAACAAATCGCTGGATTGGCGACGGGTTGGCTAATTATGCAGCACTTGAGGTTTGCAATCGGTTCTATCCACTACATCTTCAGCAGGTAGCTATAGGCTCATATAAATACAAAGAGTTCAGTCATGTTTACGATCTTCGAAGTTGGCTCACCTGTGATGCTGAATATTATGCTAGAAAAGAAGGAATTGAGTTACCAGTAGGAGCTGGAACAAAATACGTCAAATGGAACGGCTATAACCTTGCACCCTACTTCTGGGCAAAGGTGATTGATAAATCCGGGGATTCCTTGGTTATCGCCAGATTCCTCGAGGAGTACAGGCAGGTCGAAGATAAAAGTCAGAAAAACGCTATCGCTATCCTTTCCCGTCTCAGTGGATTAGACATAGATAAGGAACTGGTTATTACAAATCAAGAATTCGCAGAAAACATTAACCGGTACTGGCCAATCCCTATTCCTCCGTCTGGAATGAACTTAATCTTTGCCGGCGGCCCCTTCTCAATGGGTGATAGTTCCGAGGAAAGTACTTCTGCCGTCCGGAATGTGCAACTTGAAAGCTTCTTCCTCGATCGCTACGAAGTTAGAAATGCCCAGTTTTGCGAGTTCCTTAATGTGATGGGCAACCAGAAGGAAAGCGGCTCATACTGGCTGGACGAATGGTTTTATTCTGACATCATACATGAAGGAGATTCGTTTAGAGTCAAAACCGGGCGTGAGAGTTATCCTGTGAGCCAGGTAAGCTGGTATGGTGCCGCGGCTTACGCCAAATGGGCCGGCAAGCGGCTGCCGACCGAGGCGGAATGGGAGTTTGCCGCAAGCAATAACGGAACCACGCTCTATCCCTGGGACGGCGGGTGGCATGACGACTACTGCAACTGGAAGGAAGGGGGTGAGATTGACGGTTACGAATTTGTCGCTCCGGTGGATGCTTTTGAGAAGGGAAAGAATCACTACGATTGCTATAACATGGTGGGCAACGTCTCGGAGTGGGTAGCGGACTGGTACGCACCTTATGATCCGGCTGATACTATAAACCCGAAAGGACCTCAAGAGGGAACCCTTAAGGCCTATCGCGGCGGTAGTTTTGCAGAGGGAAAGGAATGGATGACTACACGCGCCCGCCGGGGAGTCGATCCAACCCAGGCATCGCCATTTATCGGATTCCGCTGCGCTGCGGATGTGCCTGAGTAGCACGTAACAAAATGTAGGGGCCGCTCATGCCCCGCCTAACTACAGCGAGAGGAACACTATCGCTGCAATGGCCGCTGCGATGCCCACGATACGCTTCCAGGTTAAAGGCTCGCGGAAGAAGATGATGGAAAAGATCACGATCACCAGGACGTACTGCGAGGTCAAAGGGACGACGACGTTTAGAGAGCCACCCTTCTGAAGCGCACGGTTGAAGGCAAGTGCGGCAACCAAGGCGCTGATCCCGGCAAGGGCTGCGAACAGAACGTAGCGGTCGAAGCGCCAGTTGAAATGGCCGATACCGAAAGCCAACGCCAGGGGAAGCGCGGATATTGAGCCGACAAGCAGCGCCGCACGCCAGTCAAGCTGCTTTAAGGCGAACTTCAAGAATATCCCCCACGCTCCCCAGCCCAGGATCGCTATCCCGGAAAGCACCCGCCAGTCGGAAAAAAACTGCTTCATAGGAAATTCTACGGCTTATTTGTCTCCCCGTCAACTCGAAAACAGCTGACCCAAGGGGTTGACAAACAGTCGTCAACGAATTATATTTGGACAGCAAAGGAGGTTTTTTATGGCTAAACCGAAGCATTTCTTCTTCGAGGTGTTAAGGCGTTCGGGGAATGCTCTGTTCCGGTTCTTTTGCCGATGCGAGGAGCGCGGCGTCATGCCCAGAACGGCGCGCTGGATCAAGGTCTCGGTTCTCAGCGCGTTCATCGCAGGGATAAGCGCCTTGAGTGCGGCAAGCATGCTCAACTGTATCATCTCCTGCTACTTACCGATAGAGACGCAACCCGTTGTTGAATCTGCCTCTGTAATCCCTAATCCCACCGCTGGCAACGACTCGGTGACGGTCAAAGCTGACACGCGTATCCCCAATCCCCCAAGAGACGAAGAATACTACATCGAGAAGGCCATTTGTATCCTGGATGACGATACTACTGAGATGAGTATCCAGGAAAGTGATTTAGAAGGAAGAAAGAAAATCGAAGCCCGGCTCTACGTAGGGGATTTGGGCACAGGTCTCTGGTACGTCTATGTAAAGGCCAGCAATAATCACGAAGAATGGGGAGAAGATAAGGTCGATCTGGAGGTAACAGAGTCGCAGTAGCTCCTTAACCTAAAAGAGACGCGATTGGATGAAATCGATGGGAGGTGGTGTCTTGCAATCCTGACCTGAGGCGATATTATTCCCCATGCCGATCCTAATTGTCTTAACCGGAGCTGAGGGGTGAACCAATCCCAAAAACGCCAGCAGATAGTAATCTTCGAGGCGACTCAGCGCTGCGATCTTTCCTGCCGGTTCTGCTACAACGTCTGGCACAGGCACCCGGAGACTCGCCATGACGATCTTGAGCCAAGAGAGACGAGACAGCTGCTGAATAAACTCCTCTCCGAGGCAAAACCCGCAAACTTCACCATAAGCGGCGGCGAGCCGCTGCTTCGTGAGGATATATTGGACATCGTTCTGCAGGCGGCTTTGAGCGGTGCACAGGTCACCCTCATAACCAACGGGCAGACGCTCGACAGGAAGAAGACAAAAAGGCTGGTTCGAGCGGGTGTGAGAACCTTTGAGATACAGCTTCTATCGGACAGAGCCTCGGAGCACGAGTACCTGCAAGGGATCAAGGGAAGCTTTGAGCGATCTATCAGGGGGATCGAGGCGGTACTTTCCACAAAGGCGCGGATGGTGGCCGCGTTCGTGGCGACAAAGGTAAATCTTCCCCGCCTTAAAGAAACCCTCAGGCTTGCCCGCGAGATGGGGGTTCAAGGACTTATGCTGAACCGGTTCAATCCAGGTGGTAGAGGATTGGATAATCTGGAAGAGCTCTCCCCCACGCCCCAGGAGGTATTGAAGATGCTTGAAGTAGCCGAGCGCTTCGCGGCTCAGAACAAGTTTCCTGTGAGTGTATCCATTCCGATACCCATGTGTCTGGTGGACATAAAGAGATTTCCGCATCTGGGCTACGGGTTCTGCTCCGCAGGAGAAGAGATGAGCTATCCTACCCTGGACTCAACTGGCAACCTGCGGCCATGCAACCACTCCCCGTTGGTGCTGGGTAATCTTTTCGAGAAGGGCTTCTGGGAGCTTATGGATTCGCCAAAAAGAAGGGAATTCATTGAGACCATCCCAGAGATATGCAGGGGATGCGAACATCTTCCTGAATGCCGCGCCTCATGCCGAGCGGCTGCGATAGAGTGCGGGGGCATGGAACCTTTACTTGCCCGGATAAAAACCCTGGATAAGTGATAGCCAGATCAAGCACAGATTTCTACGTTCCAGGTTAGGAAGCTGATGACTTGACAATACGGCAATGAAGGATTATAGTTCAGGTATGAGGACGACACTAAAGGTTCGTGATGGCAGATAAGTACGATCCTGATAAGGATTACGCCGAGTATCTGGAGCTGGCCAAAGGCCAGGAAGAACTCGAAGACCGTATAGCCAAGCTGCTGGAAGAGCGCCAAAAGCTCAAGGAGAAGGCGAATAGGCATCTTGAGAGGGCCGGACAGGCGGTGAATTTCGATTTCATCAAGACCGCAGCCCACGAGTTCCAGGTGGAAATCCTAAACGAGATAACCAAGGCCGTAATCGAGTCAAACAACCTGGAGAAAGCGGTAAAGCTCATAGATCATCTCGAGACCCACCTTGAGGCGCGCCTGCGTCTTACACCCAAACGTGAAGACGAGGCGACCAAAAAAAAGGCACCTCCTACCGTATCCCCGGCCATCGCGGCAAGGAAAAAACCCCAGCCCACAGGGAAGCCTGCTCGCCCAGAACCAAGCGGACCAACAGAACAAGCACCTCCCACTCCACCAGCAGGAACAGGGAGGAACATAATAGAGCGCAGGACTATCCTTAACGATCGTCTCCACGAGATATGCCGCTACGAGTACGACAACGATCGGCTTACCCGTATGATCTTTCTTGGCCCCAACGGCAATCCACTCAGAACCCACCAGTTGATCTACAATAAGGACGGCGTCCTCGTTCAGGAAATCCACATCGACCGGGCAGGCATCACCCTGCAGGTATGCGACCGCGAGTTCAACAAACAGGATAAGATCGCAAAAGAGATCGTACGCAACCCCCACAACGAGGTGCTCAATACCGTAGAGTTCAGATACGACAGGCACACACGCCTTACAAAAAAAGAGTGGCGTGACTCGCGTCACAGAAGGATCAAGTCCTGGGAGTACCGCTACGAGCAGGACGCCGCAGAACCTTCAAAGATAATCTGGCGCGATGAACGCAACAAACCTTATGGATTCGTAGAACTGCGCTACGACGACAAGGAGCACATCATCGAGGAGACGAGCAAGGATCGCGCAGGCGATCTTATCCGAGCGATCACCTACCAGTACTTCTACGGTTGACATCAAGAGGGCAGCGGTGGTGGACCTCCAAACATCGGTTTCAGAAACACTTGGATAAATCATAAGGAGATTCTATGCGTGTAGTGCGGCGTGAGGAGATGCGCGCGATTGATAAGCGGGCAACCGAAGGGTTTGGAATTCCCTCTCTGATTCTTATGGAAAATGCAGGGCGTGGGGTTGCCGAAACGATCGAGGAGTACTTTGAGCCGGAAGGTCTTTCTGTGCTGTGCGTTTCGGGCAAAGGAAATAACGGCGGGGACGGATTCGTGGTGGCGCGGCATCTGGCAAACTCCGGTGCCGAGGTTGAAATACTTCTCCTCGGAAAGATTGATAAGCTGAAGGGCAACGCCCTTACCAACGCCGCCATCGCCAAGGACATGGGGTTGCTTATCGATGAGGTGGAGAGCGAGGACGCGCTGGCCGACTGGCAAGAAGGAATGGACGACTACGATGTGATAGTAGACGCAGTGCTGGGTACCGGATTCAAGCGTCCTCTCAAGGGACTGGCTGCCAAAGCAATAGGGCTTATCAACCAATCCGGGGCGTTCGTTGTGAGTGTTGACCTACCATCGGGGATTGAGGCGGACGGGATGGCAGAAGAACCCGAACTTGCAGTCCAGGCCGATCTCACCGTAACCATGGCATACCTCAAGCCCTGCCACCTCCTCTACCCCACCCGTTCCTACTGCGGTGATGTGTGGACGGCGGACATAGGCATCCCCAACACGATTCTGGATACCGAAGGAAAGCTCCGCCTGATGACCTCAGAGGATGCGGCAGCGCTCCTGCCCGAGCGTTCCCCTTCGGGCAACAAGGCGACCTTCGGCAAGGTATTGATAGTTGCCGGTTCCCGCGGTATGAGCGGCGCGGCAAGACTCGCAGCCATGGCTGCGGCAAGAACAGGCGCAGGACTCGTGTATCTGGGATTTCCTGAAACGATGGCCGACGTGTTTGATTCAAGCCTTTTGGAGACGGTCAAGCGCCCGCTTGCGGATACAGGCGACGGTCACCTGGCAGAGGGTGCGGCAGATGAGATACTAAAGATGGCTGACGAAGTCAAGCTCTTGGCGATCGGCCCGGGGCTGGGAACGCATCCTGAAACGGTGGAGCTCGTTAAGCGGTTATTCGCCGAATGGCGCAAACCGATGATTGTTGATGCGGACGGAATCAACGCCATCGCTACAGAACCTGAGCTGCTTGAGGCCAAAAAGCCGCCCCTGATCCTTACCCCTCATCCGGGTGAGCTGGCAAGATTGATCGAAGGAGAAGCCAAAAAGATCGACCGCAAGAGACTTGATGTTGCTGAAGAGTATGCAAAAAAGTGGAGTGCGGTGCTTGTCCTCAAGGGCGCACCCACGATTATAGGTTGTCCTTCCGAGACATGGATCAACCCTACAGGCAACTCGGGCCTTGCCTCTGGTGGAACTGGTGACGTATTGACCGGTATCATCGCAGGATTGGTTGCGCAGGGCCTGGCCCTGGCACCTGCCGCACGGCTGGGGGTGTGGCTCCACGGCGCGGCAGCCGATATTGCGATTGAGGAGTTGGGCGAACACTCGCTTGTTGCAGGAGACCTCTTGGACTACCTGCCCGATGCCATGCTCTCCCCGTTTGCCGACGAGGACGAAGAGATCTACGAACCGGGGTAGACGAATGGGCATCCTGGTTGCGCTTCTGGCATACATCTACAACCCATCCGACTGGCAGCACTACCCGCGCCTTGAAGATATCCGCAACTTCACAGCCGACGCATTCAACACGGTGTACGTGGTTACGAATGATGCAATCATCGAACTCGACGATGACTCCTCCACGCCTGAACGCATCTTTGGCGCGGCAGAAGGTCTGCCCCTAGAGATAGCGTTTGCCGTCTACGATACCGACCTCGCACGTGTCTGGGTGGTTTCAACAAGGGGCGAACTGTACGCGTTCAATAGCTCAGGGGGGCTTGCAAGGAAGATATTCCTTACCGCCACGTCCTCGATCAGGCGTCTGGGCATCAGCGGCGAGTATATCTTCCTCGATCACGACTCCAGTGTGCAGTCGATCAATAAGCGCTCGGAGCAGCCGGCAGATGCCTTGCCTGACTCAACCACGGTCTGGGTCGGCTCATATGACCCGGCAAACATCCGTAAGGACTACCCTTTCCTTGCCCCCTGGGTGTTCCTTGACGAACGAATGTACCAGATCCCCTACTCTGCGGTCTTTACCCACCGCAACAAGGCGTACGTGTCTGTTTATGGATACGGTTATCTTGTCTTTGACCGCCTTAGCTGGCGCGAACTCGGCGAGTATCAGGGTCCGCGCGCCAACGAAGTTCACTCCCTGTTCGCCGCAGACAGCTCGCTTTACGCGTTCGGCAAAAACGGGGTGGACCAGCTTGTGCTGAAGCAGGAAAAGATGCTCTACCATCCCTTTGCCCGCTGGGGAACGACAACCAATGAAACCCCTTCCTGGGGCGCGGGAATCATGGACAAACTGCGCCGAACCAATTATGAGAAAGCGAGGCTGATTGAAGGGAACCTGTTCCTGCTTAAGAAACGTGAGGCGGATGTCTTTAACGTTGATAAAAAAGTCCTCTCGGAGATCAGAATCCAAGCGTGGATATACGACGTAGATTTCCACAAGGATTCTTTGTTTGTCGCAACGGATGATGGGGTCTTTCTTACCGTTATCCCAACTGGCGAACCCCAGCCCTTAAAGGACGAGCGCTCAAAGCTTTACCGCGACGACGTGCTGGCAATCATCAGGGGAGATCATGCCCGCTACTTCTGGACAGGCAGGCTGTTGGTAAAGCAGACAGGTGAGGGTTGGGAATATTTCACCTCGCCTGGATTTATCCCTGTGCCTCAGAACGCGGTGGCGGGCCGCGACAGCCTGATCGCGCTTGGCGGAGCAGGCGGGGTGGTCATCTACAACCCTGAGACCTACCTTCAGATCTACCTGACAACCAAGGACGGTCTCCTATCTAACGATGTTACGGCACTTTATCTCGACGGCAACTATCTCTGGATCGCTACAGACGCCGGCCTGTCCCGGTTTGATCTGAGCGCCGTTCTTCCTTAAATCGTCAGGTTTGAATGCAACTCGTCGCAAAAAAGCTGGACAAAAGATGGACAAAAATTGGTCAAACTAACCCCCTGCGATCTTTTCGCCACAGGCGAAAAGGAGCATTTACTTGAGAAGCTTGGCAGCCTCCTCGGCAAGACGCTTGATAAGCTCCACCTGAAGCTTCGGCTTTCCCTTCAGCAATTGGAACAGCTTTTCAGAAAGAATCCTGGGGTCATGGGAAGTTTCGCCGGAAGGGCTGAGACCCAGCAAATCGTTCGGAGTGACCTTCAGGGCGGCGGCAATCCGAGCCAGCGTGGTAGTACTTGGATTGGCAAGGGCGCGTTCGATCTTGCTTACTTGCTTGAATGTGATACCTGCCTCATCGGCCAGCCTTTCCTGAGACCAGCCTAGCCCCTTTCGTCTGCTGCGTATCTCTATTCCTAATTTCTTAACTAGTGCGGTGTCATCTACTTTCATGTCTTAAGAATAAGCAAGACAGCTTCACATTCTACCTATAGGAGGGTAAACATCTTGACAATTGAACCTGTGAGTTTAAAATATGGCAAAGCTTCTGTCTATTGGTTGAAGATACTATAATACTGAGGAGTTTAGATGGCCGTCAACTTCGGTGGATACCGGTTCAGCGAGGCGGTTAGACTGGTGGGGTGGAAGCCGCTTCCGTCATCAGGGGTTTACGCCCTTCTCGTGGCTGACAGCCTCGGGGCCAGCTATCAGGTGATTTATTTTGGCGAAGCGGAAAACCTCTCTGAGTTAAGTGTTGACGAGCACCATCCTGGCTATCCGTGCTGGCTTGTCCTGGCCGGTTCCAGAGACAACCTTTACATCTCTGCGTATCTTACCTACAACTGGACAAAGGAAAGAAGAAAAGCCCTGGCCAAAAAGCTCGCAGCCTCCTACAGACCATTCTGCAACTACGAAGCAAGGTGACTCCTTTTCCCCAAGAGGATACCTAAAGAAATAGACTGTCATTGCGAGCATCCGAAGGATGCGAAGCAATCTCATAGCACCAGTTTCTAAAACGTAAATGTATGAGATCGCCACGGGTGTCTCCGACACCCTCGCGATGAAAAAATGTAGGAGCCGGTTTTTAAACCGGCCCGAATATTATCAGCGGGCCGACCTGAAGGTCGGCCCCTACGAGACTCCCCTTCCCCCGCCGACTTTGTCGCCGACCCCTCCCACCAGGGGAGGGGAATTTTTTGTGAACGCCTTTGCCACCGGTTACCTCCCCCTCGACGGGGGAGGACAAAGGAGGGGGTGCAATCTATTTGACTTTTCCCCCCTGCCAAGTATGATTGAGGCAAATCTAATAGAAAAATTAACCCAAGGAGGAAACGTGGTTCTTCCGTTCAAAAACGAGCCATACAAGGATTTTTCCTGCGAGCCTTACCGAAAGGCGCAGCTTGAAGCCATCGCAGCGCTTGAGAAAAACTACGGCAAGACCTATCCCGCCTACATCGGCGGTAAAGAGGTGCAAGCTTCCGAGACCTTTGCGTCCATCAATCCGGCGGATAAGGACAAGGTGATCGGACATTTCCAGAAGGCGGACGAGAAACTGGCCGGAGAGGCGCTTCAGGCCGCTTTGGCCGCGTTCGAAGAGTGGCAGTTCTTTGACTTTCGCGAGCGCGCCAACATCCTTTTTAAGGCCGCCACGATCGCGCGCAGACGCAGGTATGAAATCAACGCGGGCATGGTCCTTGAGGAAGGCAAGAACTGGCTGGAAGCCGACGCGGACACAGCCGAAGGCATAGACTTTTTAGAATTCTATGGCCGCGAGATGCTGAGGCTCGGCCCGAACCAGCCCGTAACACCTTTTCCGAACGAGAACAATGAGCTGCGCTACATCCCCTTGGGCGTGGGCATCATCATCCCGCCGTGGAACTTCCCCTGGGCGATTTTGGTCGGCATGAGCTCGGCGGCGATCGTGACCGGCAATACCATAGTGCTGAAACCCTCGTCCGACTCACCTTACATCGGCTGGCTCTTTACCGAGATCATGCGCGAGGCCGGTCTGCCCGCGGGTGTTTTGAACTACCTTTCCGGCCCGGGTGCGATTGCAGGCGAGTATCTGGTGAATCATCCAAAGACCCGATTCATCAGCTTCACCGGTTCAAAGGAAGTAGGCCTGCGAATCATCGAGAATGCGGCCAGGAGACAGGAAGGCCAGATATGGATCAAGCGGGTGGTGACCGAGATGGGCGGCAAGGACTGCATCCTGGTCGATGAAGAAGCCGACATCGACGCAGCGGTGGAAGGCGTTGCCGTGGCCGCCTACGGATTTCAAGGCCAGAAGTGCTCGGCCTGCTCACGTGTGATTATTGACGAGAAGGTCTACGATGAGTTCGTCGCCAGGCTGATCCCCAGGGTGAAGGAGATCACGGTCGGGGAAACCAAGGATACCGCCAACTGGATGGGTCCGGTCATCAACGAGAAGGCCTTGAAGAACACGCTTGCCTACATCGAGATCGGCAAGAGCGAAGGCGAGCTTCTGACCGGCGGTAATGCTATCGAGGGCAATGGATTCTTCCTCGAACCGACCGTGTTCGGCAACGTTGCCTGGGACGCCCGCCTGGCCCAGGAGGAGGTATTCGCTCCGGTGCTGGCCCTTATCAAATGCAAGGGCTTCGACGACGGTCTGCGGATAGTGAACTCGACGGAATACGGTCTTACCGGTTCGGTGTTTACTCAGAACCGGGAAAAGATCGCCAAGGCAAAGCGGCTGTTCCACGTGGGCAACATGTATGTGAACCGCAAGTGCACGGGCGCTTTGGTGGACGTTCAGCCCTTCGGCGGGTTCAACATGTCCGGCACCGACTCCAAGGCCGGCGGCAGGGACTATCTGCTGCTGTTCATGCAGGGGAAATCGATCGCTGAGCGTTTTTAGCGCTCAGCGATAATGCAAAAGTCAAATTTCAAAATGCACACGAAGTGACGACGCTTGCGGAGCAAGCGGAGTAAAAGGCAAATTTACTCCGCAAGCGTCGTCCTGCGGTCAAATTGTAAATTGAACGGGGCTTCGGCCCCGCTTCCTTATTCATTTTGACTTTTGCACTTTGCAATTTTCATTTTGCAATGATCCCTTATGCCGGCCCTTTTGTTTAACATTGAACAATTAATCGCTATATTTCAGAAAGGAGGCTTAGTGAAAAGGACCCTGCTTTTATTTCTGGGATTAGTATTAACTATCGGAATCCTCGGATGCAAAGAGAAAGTTGGGGCGGACGATCGCCTAATATGGAAGTATAAGATTGGAGCGCTCTGCAAATCCTGCCCGGCAATAGACGAAGAAGGCACCATATACATAGGATCGGGAGATAATTACCTTTACGCGATAAACACAGATGGAACCCTCAAGCAGATGTGGGAAACCAGTGGCTGCCCAGCTTCACCGGTAATAAGTCTAAATAAAATTATATATGTCGGATGCGACGATGGGGATATTAATGCAATCCCAATAGGCCCACCCGATCCAGAAGATACCTTAAAACCCGTGAGTTTTTACTACCACACCAACTATAAACCCGGCTATGATGTCTCCTATTCGCCAGCCATTGGAGAAGACGGAACAATATACATGGTTCGGTATTATTACGGAGATTCTTATCTGTATGGTTCATACGAACAACTTTGTCGTTTAGGGGGCTATCCCACCCAATCTTCCCCAAGTATAGGTTCGGATGGCACAATCTATATTGAGAAGGAGTATAGCTTTTGTGCGATAAATAAAGATGGTAGTTTGAAGTGGGGATACAAATTGCCGAAAGACGAAACCAAATACAACTCACCTTCTCCAGCGGCAATAGGTGCTGATGGCACAATCTATTTTGGATTAGGGGGTTCCCTCTATGTCCTTACCAGGAACGGCAACCTGAAATGGAGGTATAGAACCGGCTATGCAATCAATGCATCACCTGTAATCGACAAAGCTGGGAATATCTATGTTATTTCCGGGACTGACTGCCTCCTGGCCATCACTCCCAGAGGTAACCTCAAATGGAGGCATGAGTTTGAAGGATACATCTCCACTCCGGTGATTGGTTCGGAGGGTACCATTTACCTAGTAGAAAACAGGAAAAACATTATATGGTTTACCACATCCTTCCGCATCAAAGCTCTGCTTCACGCAATCAATTCCAATGGTAATCTCAAATGGACATACAATGTTAGATCTGAGTGTCGACATATTACTAGATATTCCGACACGGAGATTAGCGAACTAACCATCGGCTCGGACGGCACCCTCTATTTCTCCTTTGGCAAATATCTATACGCAGTTAAGAGTGACTCAAAAGGTTTAGCCAATTCCTCTTGGCCAAGACAAGGACACGATAACCAGAACACGGGAAGGGCGCAGTAGCGTGCGCTAGCGCGCACATTGCAAAAGGCAAAATGTAAAATGCAAATTTTAAATTGGGGTCAGAAAGGAGTTTTCAACTAGCCGCCAATTTGCAATCTCCCCATTGTCTCCTTGACATAAGGATAAGCGCCGTTAAGATATAGGTGATGCATTTATTTTTCTTGCTGGCGCTGCTCACACAGACCGGGACGGCTGAATACAGCTTCTCTCACGTAATCGAGCAGGGCGAACGTGCCAAGGGGTTCTATGTCACCGCATACCTCTCTATCCCACATAGCAGCCTGCAGTTTATAAAACAGGATTCGGTCTACACCGCACGCTACCACGTCATCCTTCAACTGATGGACCGCCGGAAGAATATCTACGGGGATGAGCACTTCGGAGAGGTGATCGTCACCACCCTGAACGCTGTAAACTCGAAGGCTAACACTGTTGCAGAAACCCTGGAGGTGGTCTTACCTGAAGGACGCTACAAGGCCAATCTGAGCGTAGCCGCCCTGGGTGCGACAAGACGGATCAAGAAGGAGTTCGATGTCGAGATATTCCATCGTGCGCTGGGAAGCCTGCGGATTACCGACTCGAAGGGCAGCCGTATGCTTGAGCGCCCATTTGACAGCCGCGACACCATACTGGTTAGCGTGCCGGTCTATGAAGATGGTCTCGATTCGCTGCGTCTTGAGATTGCCCGCCCCGGTGCCACAAACTACAATGAAACCCGAACCCAACCCGATACCCAAGCCTCGTGGAGTGTCGCACTTGAAGACTTCTCAAGCGGAGACCACCAGCTTTCGGTGAAGGCATTTCAAGGTAAGAAGGCCGTAGACGAACGCAAGGCCCTGTTCATCCTGCGCAATCCGTTTCGCTTCGATCCTGGCCGATACGAGGAGCTGGTTGACAAACTTATATACGTAACCACCTTCGACGAGCGGGAGCGAATGAAGTCCGTGCCGCCCAAAGCAAGACAAGCAACATGGGACAGCTTCTGGCACCTGAAAGACCCCACCCCGCAAACAGAATACAACGAGGAGCTTGAGTCCTACTTTGCAAAGATCTCATACTGCGAGCGTAACTTCGGCTACGGGGATAAGGGCTATCTCTCGGATCGTGCCAGGATATACATGAGATTCGGCCCACCGGACGAGATCGAAGACCATCCATTTGAACCTGACAGATACTCCTACATCGTTTGGACCTACAACCTTCTGGGGATGCAGTTCATATTCGAAGAAAGGCTGGGCTTCGGTGAGTATGAGCTTGTTTATCCACAAGGTTTCCTTTCTCCAGGCTGGCAGTAATGAGTGACAAGTACCACCTGGTGGAATGTCATCCACTTATGAGGGTCGTGGCAACGGCCGCCGTAGGCCTTGAGATCAGGAGCGGGGAGTACGTGATCTTGCGATTCAAGGGCTGTGAGGACATAGGCTACGTAAGGGGATCAACCGATGATCCTCATGCCAAGGCCATAGCCATCAGAAAGGCCGCCCCGGAAGACCTGGCCAAAAGAGAAGAAACCAGGAAGTGGGAACAAGAGGCGCTTGCTTCCTTCATGGAGCTTGTCGCAAAACACGGCCTGCCCATGAAGGTGGTAGACGTTCACGCATGGATTGACCGCAACAAGATCGCATTCTACTTCCTCTCCGAACAGCGCCTGGACTTCCGCAAACTGCACAAGGAGATAGGCGCGTTGCTTGGATGCAGGATAGTGATAAAGCAGATAGGAATACGCGATCATGCAAGGCTGATCGGCGGGCTGGGCCCATGCGGAAGGCCTCTTTGCTGCAGCACGTTCCTGACAGAACTGCGCCCGATAAGTCTGCGCACCGCCAGGAGACAGAATCTCTACGTAAATCCAGAGAAGATCTCAGGCATGTGCGGACGGCTTCTGTGCTGCCTAAGATTCGAGGATGAACCTTATCCCTCGCTCCGCCTGAAGAAGGGTGCGAAATCAGAGGCACCGCCTGGGGAGGAATGGAATGCGGAGTTTGCAAATTACGATGGATCGGATGATTAGCAAGGGATTTTACGCTTTGAGAATGAGCGGCGACTAACGCTGCCCCATACATCCCAGGTTCCCAAGAGACATAGATCGAGCACTGGGAGGTTCCTTTTCACAAATCCCGGGCGAGCAGGATATTCGCTATTCAATCAGGACGACGGCGATTGCCGCAATGCCTTCTTTGCGGCCAACGAACCCCATGCCCTCTCCCCTCTTGGGTTTTATCGCGATGCAGGTTTCGGGAATATCGAGGATCTCAGCGATGCGCGCGCGCATCGCATCGCGGTAGGGAACCAGCTGGGGTTCTTCGGCGAGCACGGTGCAGTCGAGATTGACGATACCGTGGCCTTGTTCACGGACTATCGAAACCACACGTTCAAGGAGCGCGGTGCTGTCAGCATCCTTGTATGCCGGATCGGTGTCGGGAAAGATTTCGCCGATGCTTGAAAGCCCTGCCGCGCCGAGGAGCGCGTCGGCTATCGCATGGAGAAGAACGTCTGCATCGGAATGGCCTGAAAGCCCACTGTTATGAGGAATCTTTACCCCGCCCAGGATTAAAGGCCGCCCTTCGACGAAAGGGTGCGAATCGAACCCTAAACCAATACGCATACAGAAATTATAAGAATAGGGTGATTTATGTCAACCCGTAACACCACCATCAAAACCAAGATAATTTTCCCTTGCGATCTTTTTCGCTCCGCGAAAAAGGAGCATCTTTATCGGGGTCCCCAGACGGTTGTATCGCAACCGTTTGGGGCGCTAAAAAAACCCCTGGAGAGGCAGGGATGCACTCTCCAGGGGAGGGGGTGAGGGAAGGGAGGTGTGTTACGGGAATCTCTTTCGAATCTTATTTCCTCTCACCAAGGCCTTCATCTCCATTCCTATCGATCTCTACTCTAATTTTAATCAAAATTCAGTACTTGTCAAGTCCCCTGTGGCTAATTGAGCTAGTCTTCTTTCTCGTTCGGACGGTAGCCTATTCTGTGATAGGGATTCACCACACTCGATGCGACGTTCTTAAGATGTGCGCTGACCCGTTTTATGTAGCGGGAAAGCAACGCAGCCACAATCCCTTCCTTGACCGAGACGTCTTTGCTCTCGATGAGTTGATCCATCAGTCTATCGGCCTGCATGGCAAGGTCGGCCTGATCTGCCATCACCCTGCGAGCCAGTTCCTCATCGCTCTCGGTGATCGCGATCTTGGTCTGGGCAAACATCTCCTTGACTCGTTCGGCCATGGGGTGCAGGGCGTCAAAGGCACCGCCCGAGATAGGCTCGGGGTAGTGCTTGGCTATCTCATCCAGGTTCTTCGCGTAGTCACCGATACGCTCAAGGTCAATCACGAGTATTGCGAGAACGAACGATGCGTTGATGTCCTGCGCCGGATTTATCGCGAGATGCTCGAGTATCCGACGCCTGATGGCAATCTGCAGCTCGTTCAGCTGGCGGTCTATCCTGTAAAGACCCTCCACCTTGCCTGACCCGGTAATCATCTCCCAGCCGGCACTGAACATCATCTCGCTGATGTCGAACATCTTTAAGAGATCGTCAACGCACAACCTCAACAACCCGGACCCCTTCCAGATATTTAAAAGATCTCGATACATAACTACCTCCTAAGCAGTAAGATCAACCCAACAGGGATGATCACAAAGATAACTGCGATGTAGACAAGCGCAAACCAGCGCCGCTTGGACACGATCTTTCCCAACAAGCGCGCCAGTGAAAGCGGAACTATCTTCAAGGGATACCAAAGAGCGGTCCCGAAGATATTGAACAAAAGGTGGGCGAACGCCACCTGAATGGCGAGAGGCGAACCCGTAACCAGCGACGCAAGGATGGCGGTGACGGTGGTGCCGATGTTCGCGCCCAGCACGTAGGGAAACAGCTGCTGAAGGGTGATAAGACCTGCTCCGGCAAGGGGCACGGCAAAGGACGTGGTTATCGAGGACGACTGGATTGCCGCTGTGATGGTAAGTCCGACCAGAAACGCCCGCACCGGACCGCCGAAAAGATAGCGATCTATAAACACTTCGGTCTTGGAGCCAACGAGCTTGCGCATCTCGTCCACCATGAATTTCAGTCCGCCGAACAAGAGAACCGCCGCAACTGGCAGGGTGAAATAGAACTTAGAACCCAGGAGGTGGATAATTGCCCTGGCCACCGGTTTGACCACGAACGCCAGGGGACTCGCCACCTTGAATCCTCCCACACCGGCAAACCCCTGCGCCAGTTTACTGGAAACGTAGCCGATGGGATGGAAAAAAACCTCAATGGTAAAAAACACGATCACGGAGAGGATGTTGAACATGTCGTGCAGGGTAGCGGCAGGAAAGGCACGGATGAACTCATCCTTTCTTGAGATGTGGAAAAGCGATACCATGGTATTGGTAACGGTAGTGCCGATATTCGCGCCCATGACGATTGGGATGGCATGTTCCACTGAAAGCGTCCCTGCAGCGACAAAGCATACAACCAGCGAGGTGGTGGCCGAAGAACTCTGGATCAGGGTAGTGACGAGTATACCTATGAAAAGACCAATCACTGGATGATTTGTCAGATTGATAAGCCATTCGGCAAAGGGCATTCCAAGAAGCTTAAGTGAGCCGGAGATCATCTCGATGCTCAAAAGGAACGCATAGAGTGCTGTCACGAAGATAGCTATTCGCAGAATCCTTTTGAAGACCGAGGATGGAGCCTGGGGCGGCGGCTTATCAGCCAAGCTTGAACTCCTCTACGATCTTATATGTCGGCCCCTGCGGAGTCAGGGTGCTTTGATAAAGCGTGAAGCTTGACGCGGTGAAGGAGAGTCCTGAGGGTGGGGAAAAGGATTCAAGTGGGAGCGGCGCCGGATAGCGTAATCGGGCGAGCGTGAGATGAGGATGGTATCGTCTTTTCTCCGCTTCGATCCCTTGGGCAACCAGACGTTCCTCAAGCCGGTCAAACAGACTCATGGACTCTTCGGCCCCACCCGAAAGCCCCCACCAGAACACACGGGCGCGTCTTAGATTAGGAAAGGCACCAAGTGACCCAAGCTCCGTCCGGAATCCCTCCAGACCCGATGCAGTCTCGCGCGCCGCTCCGGTAACGAGATGAATCCTGGCTTCCTCAACCTCGCCGAGGAATCTTAAGGTAACGTGCAGGTTCTTCTCTTCGACCCACTTCATCCGGGGAAGCCGAGTCCTCAAAGTTTCTGAAAAACCATTAACCTGTTCGCGGATGTCTGGAGGCAACCCTATGCCAAAGAAGACCCTCATCTCAGGAAGTATAACCCTGCGCCTGCGGATGTCAAGAATCAATTGCTCCTTATTGCCCTTCGGGCAAAAGATCGCAAGGATGAAGGGAGAAAACCGGCCCGTGATTTGGCCTATTAGGGGAATTAAGTTCCCTAACTTCCCGGATCAACGGGATACAATATGCCTTCGTAACAAATCAAGCGCGGCTATAACGCTTCGCTGGCGGATCGAGGAACGATCGCCTGGAAAGACGAAGCGTTTGATCCGAACCGAATCCTGGGAGACCAAGGCAATATATACCAGCCCCACAGGCTTGGTTCTCGTTGCGCCGCCAGGACCCGCGATGCCTGTTATCCCTATCCCGCAGGTCGAGTTAAGGCGCTCGCGAACCCCTTCGGCCATCGCCTTGGCCACTTGTGAACTCACCGCACCGTGGAGTTCGAGAACCCCGGATGCAACCCCAAGGAGTTCCTGTTTGGCGCGATTGGAGTAGCTCACCACCCCGCCAAGGAAGTAGCGGGAGCTTCCTGCAACGTCCACCAATCTTGAGGCAAGCATCCCGCCGGTGCAGCTTTCGGCAACCGCCACGCTCTGGCCGCGATCCAGAAGCATCCTGCCCACGACCTCAGACAGGTCTTCCCGACCGACAGCGTAGAGATCGTCTTCAAGTATGCGACTGAACTCCTTAAGTGCCTGCGATTTCTTTCTTTCAGAAGGGGCCTGGATCCGCAGATCAACCGTCCCTGTATGAGGAAGATAGGCCGTCTTGAGGTCCGGGAATCGAGAAAGCACCGGCCTGATGCGCTGGGCAAGCTCGGTCTCCAAAGTGCCGACGGTGCGCAGAAGAAGGATGTGAGGAACACTGAGAGTGAAGTTTTCTTTGAGATATTTAATCAGTGCGGTCTCGGTGATCGCCTGCATCTGGCCCGGAACCCCGGGAAGGAGGATGAGTGTTCGACTTTCGTCTTTGAGTACGACGCCCGGTGCCGCGCCTGCCGGATTGGCAAGGAGCGCTGCACCCCTGGGCACCTTAGCCTGGGTCCTGGCAATACGATCGAACCTGCGGCCAAGCTTTTTGTAGCGTTCGGCAAGGAGATTGAGAAGACGTTTGTTGGTGTAGAGTTCACGATCGAAAAGATCGGCGGCGACCGCGCGGGTGCAGTCGTCAGCGGTCGGGCCGAGCCCGCCGCATGAGATGACGAAACCTGTGCGCGCAAGCGCTTGATCGAGTATTTCCTTGAGCTCCTTGAAGTCATCAGGCGCAAACGTAACCCGCAGCACACCGATCCCTATCGAAAGTAAACGATCGGCCAGCCAGCTCGCGTTAGCATCCTTGATGGCTCCGGCAAGGAGTTCGTCCCCGATGATGACCAGCTCGACCTTCTGCTCAGGCATGATGGAGTAAAGGTAGAGGTATGAGAAGGATTAACCGGACGAGACCGTTGGTCACCAGCCCTGCTGCCAGATCGTCGAGGAACACCCCCCAGCCGCCGGGCAAGCGCTCGATAAAGCGCAGAGGAGGCGGCTTGAAGATATCGAGGAGCCTGAATATTATAAAAGCCATGCCAAAGATCAGGATCGAGCCCAAGGGAAAGGAAGGAAGCGGCAGCCAGAGCAAGGCCACGAGCATGCCGCAGAACTCGTCAAGGGTCACCCTGGGATCATCGTTCGCCCATCCGCGGCGCTCCGCGTAAAAACTACCCAATACCCCTAACGCGAAAAGGATCGTAATGACAGCCGTCAGTATCAAAGGGTAAGGCGCAAGGAACCACGCCGGAAAAAGCGCCAGGATGGAGGCCGCCGTGCCTCCTCCAGGTACATAACCTGTCCCAAAGACTGACAGGCCAAGCCGCACTAAAAGCCAGGGTTTAGAAGTATCCATACATCAATGCAAACTCCTCCCCCACGTCACCCATCAAACTGACGCCATCCTGTTCAGGTTCGGCGCTTATGGGAGGGCAAAACCCGTTCCAACTCAACCACTATTGGGGCTACTATGAACGAGGAGGAGTAGGTTCCGATGATGATGCCTATGGTCATGGTTATTGCGAACGGGAAGATCGCGGTGCCCGATGCAAAGATCACTACAGCCACTGACACAAACAACGTGGTGATCGAGGTAACGATGGTACGGGAAAGGGTGGTGTTGATGCCCGCGTCGATATTTTCGGTAAGCGTCGCGCCGCGACGGGCCTTTATAAGCTCCTGGATACGCTTGGAGATAACGATAGAGTCGTTCACCGAGTAACCGATGATGGTAAGCAAAGCGGCGATGACCGTGATGTCGATTCGAATGCCTGCAAGCGTGATTATCCCCAGAGTGATCCATACGTCGTGGAAGACCGCGACTACGGTGCCTACGCCGAACCGGAAGTCAATCCGTATCCAGATGTAGATGAGAATCAGAGCCAGCCCAAGGAGCAGGGCAAGGATCGCGTCCCACTGTAACTCCTTACCGAAGGCGGCCGAGACCGTCTCCTCGCCGGTAAGCGTCACTTCAATACCGGGGTTCCTGACCTGCAGTTCTTCTATCAGCATCCGACTGAAGCTTTTGTCTTCTTCTACCAATGCGGTTTTGGGAGACACTTGAACCTGGAAAGATGAGGCTCCCGTACTTACGTCCTGGATACGAAAGATCTTGACGTTGGTTTCTCCAATGTCCGCAAGCACAGACCGCAGTTCCTCGGTGGTGATAGGTTCAGAGAAAGAAAGGCCTATCTTCGATCCACCCTCGAAATCAATCCCGTAGTTAGGCCCGCCGTTTACGAGCAATAGAATAACGGTAAGCACGATAAGCACGCCGGAGGCGATGAAACCGATGTAACGAAGCCGGCTGAATGGGATGCGTGTTTCTTTAAGTATCTCGAACATCGTCTCTCCTAGATGTAGAGCTTACGGTCAGGGCGTCTGAACAGGTATAGATCGAATAGGCCCCTGGAGAAGTAGACCGCGGTAATCATGTTTATACTCAATCCAACGATGAGTGTGATGGCGAATCCGCGCACCGGACCGGAGTTGAAAACGGCAAGAACGACAGCCGCTATGATCGTCGTGATGTTGGCGTCGATGATTATCCTCCAGGCCTTATCGTAACCCGTCTCAACCGCCGAACGCGGGAACTTACCGACCCTCAACTCATCTCGTATTCGTTCATAGATCAAGACGTTCGCGTCCACCGCCATACCGATGGTAAGGGCAATACCGGCTAAACCAGGCAAGGTGAGGGTGGCTCGGAACCCGGCAAGAACAGCAAGCAGCCAGAACAGGTTGAAGATAAGAGCCGCCACTGCAACCAGACCTGAACCGGTGTAGTAGATGATGATAAAAAGCACCACCGCGGCCAGACCGATAAGGATGGCTATAACGCCTGCGCGTATCGAGTCGCGCCCCAGAGTCGGGCTTACAGTACGCTCCTGCACTATACGCAGGGGAACCGGCAGGGCACCGTGGCGGATTAATATGGCCAGATCCCTCATCTCGTTCCCGACCCTGTCGGTACTCGTAATCGTGGCAGCCGAACCCGGTGGGATGCGTTCTTTTATTACCGGGGCCGATTTCACCAGGTCATCGAATACGATCGCTAAACGCTCGCCTACATTGTTTCCGGTAACGTTGGCAAAGCGGGCCTGACCGCTTCGCTGAAGATCCATACTGACCATCCAGGTTCTATCGAGGTTGGGATCGTTGCCCTGGTAGAGCATGGCTTTTGCGTCCTTGATGTCGGCACCGGTGATCTCGGCCTTCTTCTTCACAACGTAGACCTTGCGAATACTGCGCCCCTCAGCCTCCTCCTCAGGACCGAAGAGAATCTCAGCGTCCGCGGGCACCACCGAACGAGTCTCCTCGACAAGCTTCTTGAACGCCCGATAGTTAGGCTTCTCCACCGCAGCATCGCTTCCAGCAGGAACAAGATACCCGCTGAACGGCCTTGCGCCGCCAAGCGAGTCACCTGAAAGATGAGCATCTATGTCGGAAAATATCTTCATGGTAGCTTCAGGGCTCGCAAGCAGCCTGAACTCAAGTAATCCTGTCTTGCCTATCACCTCAAGCGCTCTTTCTCTGTCCGCGACACCGGGAAGCTGGACCTGCATGCGGTTCCTTCCAACCCGCTGTATGTTAGGCTCAGCTACACCAAGCTCATCTACGCGATCCCTTATGATACTGATGGCGTTATCGGTTGCACTAGCCATCTCCTGAGTAGTGAAACCCCTGCCAGAGGTATCCGCCTCCAAAACAAGGTGCATCCCGCCTACAAGATCAAGCCCAAGATGCAGTGCCTTCTTTTCAAGTACCATACGTTCCTCTTCATCCAGATCGGTTGCTACGAGCAGCCTGAGCGTGGGATAGAGAAGAACGACGCCTATCACCAAAGCCAGTATGAAAAGAACCAACTTGATCCACAGGCTTCGCTTCATCAAACCTCCTTAAGGGGATTGACTAATCCATTCATCATCTAAGGTTCCTCACTCTGAGAAGTTATGCGATTTCTTTTTCAAAACTAAGAAACTTCCTAAAAAAACCAAGCCTCCCCCTGATACAATCATTCCCATTATGAGTGCTGCAAGAACTTGGCATTTTTGTTTGTTAAATGGAAGCGGTTTTACTCCCACTATTTCTAAAGGGACCGGCAGGGCACCGTGGCGGATTAATATGGCCAGATCACTCATCTCGTTCCCTACCCTGTCGTTACTCGTAATCGTGGCAGCCGAACCCGGTGGGATGCGCTCTTTTATTACCGGGGCCGATTTCACCACGTCATCTAAAACGATCGCCAACCGTTCGCCCACATTGTTTCCTGTTACGTCGGCAAATCGGACCTGACCGCTTCGCTGAAAATCCATACTGACCATCCAGGTTCCCTGGTAGTTGGGAACGCTGCCCTGGTAGAGCATGGCTTTTGCGTCCTTGATGTCGGCACCGGTGATCTCGGCCTTCTTCTTTACTACGTAGACCTTGCGAATGGTGCGCCCCTCAGCCTCCTCCTCAGGGCCGAAGAGAATCTCAGCGTCCGCGGGCACCACCGAACGAGTCTCCTCGACAAGCCCCTTGAACGCCCGATAGTTACTCTTCTCCACCGCAGCATCGCTTCCAGCAGGAACAAGATACCCGCTGAACGGACGGGCAGAACCCAAGGTACCACCGGAAAGATACTGATCCATCTTTGAAAACACCTTCATGGTGGTCTGCGGATCAGCAAGAAACCTGAACTCAAGCAATCCGGTGGAACCTATAAGCCTCATGGTGCTTTCCGGTTCGGTAATTCCTGGAAGCTGAGCCATTATTCTATTCTCACCTAGTATAATAACGCGTGCTTTTTTGACATCTTTGATGGAGAGACGACCCTTTATAATAATCACAACCTTCTCCATCACCTTTTGTAAATCTTTTCTAGAAAACCCCTTGCCTGCCGTATCAGCCTCAACTAGCAACTCTGATCCACCGATATACTCAACGCCTAAAGGTATTACCCTACTGCGCAACCAATGAGGTTTACCCTTTATCTCTCTTATTGCCTGTACGAAGGGGCTGTTGCTACGTAGTATTAACATACGATCCAATTCGCTCAGCTTGTCCCATGCTGTTAGTATACGTAAAGTAGGATAAAGCAAGATAGATGCTACAGCTACAGCAACCAAGGAGAAAAGTACCGACAACCAAAACCGACGCTTCACTGTACCCCCTTACCCATGAGCATTGCCATCTCACGAACCGCCCGCCTCATCCCTACCTTAAGCGCCCGCGCAACGACAGCAAAACCGATCGAGGTGCCTTTTATCTCTTCTATTTCCATCAAGGGAGCGACGTTATCGTAGTCAAGCGCGTGCCCGACGTGCGCTTCAATACCCAGTGAGTCGGCGAACCCTGCCATCTTACGGAAAGATTCGATGAATTCAATATAACTCCCAGGGCCGCTGAGATACGCTCGTGCGTAATGATCGGCGTTGAACTCGACCCTCTTTGCCCCGAGCTTTTGGGCCAAACGAATCATCTCTTCGGCGGCCTCGATGAAGACCGAAAGCCGGATGCCTGCTGCGATGAGTCTGTCTGCAAAGGGCCTGACGTCTTCAAATCGTGCTGCCAGATCAAGCCCGCCCTGAGTGGTAACCTCTTCGGGACGTTCGGGAACCAGGCTGACCTGATGCGGTTTGATCTCGAGGGCTACCCGCGTCATCTCGTCGGTGGCCGCCATCTCCAGGTTAAGTTCACCCCGGATGGAATCCCTTAGCCTGCGGACGTCTTCGTCCTTGATGTGTCTGCGATCGGAGCGTAAGTGACAGGTGATGCCGTCGGCGCCGCCTGCCTCGGCCTCCATAGCGAACTCCACCGGGTCGGGAAAGCTCGCTTGCCGCGCCTGACGCAGGCTGGCCACGTGATCGACGTTGACGCTAAGCTCTCGCATAACGGGAAGGATACTTGCAAAACTGTCCTATGTCAAGATGAGTTGCTCATTTTGGCCTGGGGCCAAAATATCGCAGAAGGGAAGGAAGGTTAAATCTTCCGGGCAATAATCCCAAAGGAAAGCACCGTCCAGTGAAACAGCCCCTTGCGGCGCAGACGCTCGCACAACCGGGAGAAGGCCGAGTCCACCGAGATTTTAGGATACATGGTCAGCTTGATCCCTGCTTTCTTTAGTATGATTCGTAACGCCCGGTAGAACATGGATGGCCTTGCCCAGTCGCCGTATGCGTGGATGGGTTCAAATCCAACGCTGCGGAGAAGGCGGTTAAGGGATGCGGGCGTAAACTGCCGCTCCCAGCCCGCGAACCATTTACCGAAGAGCATCTGGACGTGTTTTAGCAGTGTGTAGACGTGAAAGGTCTGGGGCACGTCCACGACTATCAGCCCGCCCGGCTTGAGCAGACGGTAGTTTGCTTTAAGCAAAGGAAACGGGCTGCGGAAGTGCTCCAATAACCCCTGATGGAACAGGATGTCGAAGCTTTCCGGCTCAAGAGGCGGTTTAAGCCCGTCGGCAAGGATGTAGTGCAGCCGCTTTTGAGTCCTGGGCTCGGCATGGGATGCAAACCGTTTTGCCAGCTCAAGGCTTTGGGGAGAGACGTCGAGCACGGTTACGTAAGCCCCACGTCTGGCGAGTTCGATAGATGTTCTGCCGGTTCCCGCCCCTATCTCTATAATCTTCATGCCCCGGACATCCGGCACGACCTTTGAAATCTCCGATGCGATGTCGGTCACCGACGGGTACACGTCCAGGTCCATCCTCTGCGCCCAGACTTTGTCCCAAATCCCTGCGCGTGTCGGATCTTTCAACATAACCTGATTATCTCGTGTTGTCTGTGGATGTCAAGGGATTTTCGGGATCCCCCTGTGTCCCCCTTACTAAGGGGGACGGCGCTCCCCTCGAGCGACGAGGGGGATTGAGCTTCCCTGCGATCTTTTCTCGCCCTGCGAGAAAAGGAGCATTTATTCCGGGGTCCCCGCGAGTTTGCGAAGTAAGGTCGTGGGGTATCAGGATCGTATCTCACCAGATGATTATGGCGAGGTGATCGAAGATGTCAAGCCAGCCCTTCCCTGCGATCTTTTGTGCGCAGCACAAAAGGAGCACATCTCCCTGCGATCTTTTCTCGCCCTGCGAGAAAAGGAGCATTCGTTTGGGGTATATTATTCAGCTTTTAATGGTGTTCGTCACTCGCCTGACTAGTATTATATCATGGCAATAAAACTCCTCCCACAATCCCTGACCGAGAAGCAGAGAAAGGTTCTGGAATCCTTCAGGTTCAGCTGGACCGTGTTGACCGTATACGAGATACTCAAGGAAACCGAGGGGAAGATAACGCTTAGGACCATCCGCCGCGCGCTTGCAAAACTTTGCCGGTTAGGGCTGATTGAAAGGCTCCCTGCCCGCAAACATGGACGCGGCTACACCCACCAGTACAGACTGGCGTCCGGTAAGGATGAGGGGAAAGGGAAGGAACAGAAGGAGGAGGTGAAGGATAAGGACGACCCACTTTCCGAACTTAACGACCTCCTTACAAAATACAAACGAGAAGCGAAAGAAATCGAAGAATAACCGCGGGGAATAATCCCTGCCCCTTCCCTCTCTCCTTGGGAGAGGGGTTAGTGGTGAGGGTCTGCGATCTTTTTACCGCCAAGTAAAAAGGAGCATAATATTCCCCCTCCCTGGTGGAGGGGGATAAAGGGGGAGGGGAAAACCTCACCTCCCTGCGATCTTTTCTCGCTCTGCGAGAAAAGGAGCATTTACTCCGGGGTCCCCGCACGGCTACGAAGTAGACGTGTGGGGTGAGTTTTAAGGAAGGAAGTCAAGGAGATTGGGCAGTGCGAAAACTGTTCCCATAGGCACTTGACAACTTATGATTCCCGCTTAAACTCATAGTATACAAGGAGGAAAATTTGGGCGATTATGAAATCCAAGATGCGCAAGAGGTGATGATACGACTTTTAGCGAAAATGGCATTCAAAGAAGGTGAGGTGCTTAACGCAGTGGTGGGAAGACGGAAAGATAAACCGAGAGAAGATTGGATTAAAGCTTACAATCTTTGCGATGGTGAACACACACATGGTCAAATAGTTGACGAAACAGGAATCAACCCTGGAAATTTCAGCACAGCTTTAAAGAAATGGGAACAGATGGGTATCATTTTTTATGTTAATACCAAGGATAAAGATGGGAAAGAGAAGATTTGCCCCATGGCAATAACTAGAATTGAAGAAATTAAAGAAAAGGAGAAGTAATGCCTGAAGAAGATGTTGTAGAAAAAAGGCTCGAACTGATAGCCAAACTTCTCGCACTTAACATAACCAAAGAAGGAAAGACAAAGACAGATAAAGTCATGATACTCCTGGAACTTGGCTTAGAACCTGAGGATATCGCGGTAGCTTTAGGAATGGAATTACGGCGAGTTAATGAATCTATTAAAAAAAGACAAACTCCGAAGTCAAAGAAGAAAAAATGAATGACGCTTCCCCACGTCCTACTGATAATCAAACGAAACTACTCGAAGAAATCTTAACGTGGGTTAAAGTTGCCAATTACGACAGGGTGTTCAACACCCTTAACAGTATATTAAAAACCGATCGGGAACGAAGGATATACCAAGACACTGGAAAGAAAACCCAAGAGCAAATTTCCAAAGATTATAAGATCAGCTCAAAAACCTTAACCCCATTATGGAAAAAGTGGGAACGGAGAGGACTTGTTGCAAGAGAAAAAAGGGGGCAGTATAGACGGCTTTTAGACTTAAATGATTTCGGGTTAGCCTCAAAGCAAACAACTCAAAAGAAAATACCTTTAACTCCTAAGGAGTAGGAAGATGAGCAAGAAGAAAGAGCAGAAGACAACTGAAGAGTTGCTTGTGGAAATCTCTATAAGTCTGAATCGCATAGCCTATGCATTAATTCTCCCTTCACTTAAAGGCAAATCTCAACAGGATCAGGTCGACTTTTTATCAAAAACTGGTTTCAGTAATAATGAAATAGCACAACTGGTGGGTAGTAAACCCAATATTGTTCGTGCAACTATTTCAAATCTAAGAAAGAAACAGTCCAAGGACGAGGCTAGTGAGAATAAACAACCGTGAATTAATGGCCGATTTACGGAATAAAATGCCAACTACCAGTGTATACTTCCGAATTAAAAGGATATACGACAAGTACGGTCCAATGTCAGACGAAGTTGCAGCATGCGTTTTAGCGGACCAAATTGGCCTTAATCTTAATCGTTATGATCTTGCCCCTGAAACTTTCCCCGAGGTGCGTCGTGTAAAAGCCCTTATACGGGAAAGTGAAACTCAAACGGCCAAGTCGGTACCTAAACCTACCCCCAAAACCACGAAGACCCCAACCAAACGTCCTATAAATGTAAACATAGCTCAAAAATTTAAACTCACCGATCACATTCTTCCCAAAGACATATTGAAAGATGCTGAGGAAATGACAGAAGTATATGCGCTTATTTATGTTCTTGAAAATTCAATGAGAGAACTTATTATACGAGTTTTAACCCATTATCACGGCGAGGGGTGGTGGGATGACCCAACAGTTGTGCCGCCAGAGATAAACACGAATGCACAAAATAGAAAAAATAAGGAAAGGGAAAAAGGCGTAGCATGGCATGGTCGGAGAGCTGAAAATATTCATCTAATTCACTATACTTACATGGGTGACTTGGTTAGTATAATTAAAAAAAATTGGGACCTGTTTGAACCAATAGGCATAGATAAGAACGCCCTGGATTTAACGACAAAAAACATCCGTACAACAAGGGATATCTCAATGCATTGTAATCCTATCAGCGAAGCAGATAAGAAGGATTTAGAACACTACTTTAGTATTTGGGAAAGAACCCTGAAAAATAATCGACATCTTATTCCCGAAATAAACGAATCACAATAAACCTCATTCCCGACACCTTTTCATCCAACTCGTCACCCCAGACGTCTGCTTCGCATCCGCCCTATCATTTTAAAATTTGCATTTTGCAATTTGATATTTGCAATCGCGACGCAGTCGCGCCCCTGTCATCTGCATCAATCTGTGTCCTCTGCGGATAGAAAAAACCCTGTTCAACTTTACACCACAGACGTTGCCTGCGCGTTCACCCCATCATTTTAAAATTTGCAATTTGCTCCGAAGGATGACGCTTGCGAAGCAATCTTTAAATCTTGAATCTTCTAAT
>Ga0307428_1000347_pt1 | contig 32868 bp, 54 predicted proteins | sample SalMarWE160240MG_FD_202161 | JGI IMG/M metagenome (GOLD analysis project Ga0307428, IMG submission 202161) | Salt marsh sediment microbial communities from the Plum Island Ecosystem LTER, Massachusetts, United States - WE1603-240 | ecosystem: Environmental > Aquatic > Marine > Intertidal zone >...
GCTGTCTGGAGTCCACCATTGTCCTGACCCATGCTCTGTATGTGTGGATAGGGTGTTTACATGGAGATTACCGGCGCTACCAGTATCAAGGGCAACGAAATCAAAGCTATAGTCAGTGTTTCTCGTATCCCAAGCACCGGTCGCAAGCAGGTAGTCGCCATTTGCCAGAATATCCATATTGCGTTGCTTTTTCCATGGGTCAACATCTTGGACTCCACCCCAACCGCCATCAAAGTGGAGGTTTTGGCCCAGGAAACCATATGTATCGGACTGCACATAACCATACATACTAGACTCAGCCCAAGACCACTGTGCTGAGGAGTCATAGTCTGACTCTGTATAGATGTAGCCTTCTCCATAGAACTCAGCATACCGGTCTATGTCGGGAGCATCAGATGCCCATTGTCCACTTGGCTGATAGCGAATGGTCTGGTGCACATCCAGGCTACTGTGAGCTTCACCAGAAAACGAGTCAATGGCATCAGGTGCTCTGGTATTAACTTGGAAGCCATAGTCATTCCCTGTCATCTCAATGGTGATGGTTCCCTCATCTGGTGGGTCATTGGCTAAGGTAACTGAGCCCAGACACATAGTCAGGGCGAGTGCCAACACCAGAGCAATTCCAAACATTCTTCTTTTCACTTGTTTTCTCCTTTTTAAGATATTTTTCCGTTCCTCCTCCACCGCCCGTTTATTTCCTATTGGCATCACCTCCTATAAAGATGGTCTAACCCATCATCGCCTTTATTCATTTCTTTTAATTTTCTTTCAGCTCTCCTTTTTGGGCACATCCCAGTTAACTGATTTGCACTTGGGGCATATACGCGGTCTACGATCTCGCCGGGGAACCCATGAATGCCCGCAACGTAAGCACTGGTAACCTTTCTTAGTGATTTCAACCTCAGTCGGGTCCATACCTTGACAAGTATACCGTACTAGGTAGTCTTTGTCAAGGGGTTTTGCAAAAATATTTACACCGTCGACATTTCACCTTCAAAGAGGGGCTTATACGCTAGCCCACTTCCAGCTGTCGGTCTATCTATAGATGTCTGGTTCCCGGAGGTTATCTGCGGCCTTTAAGCATTTCTTACAAGCGTGGCCGAGTGGGCAATTTATCGTCATTCTCCAGTTTCCCCTCTTCCCAGGCTTCCGGCCACATAAAGCACGATAGGAAACCGAGCCATCAGTATGAGCTTCGACTAAATGAAGCCTTTGGCCGCCGTATTCCTGAGCATATCTTAAATTCACCTTCAATCCCTCCTTCGCGTAGGGTCAAACCAGATATCCTTAAAGCAGGGCTGGGAAAGCAATTCCCGAATTTCACCCCAGGTACCGGTTATTTCGACGTGGATCTCAGATTTATCATCGAGGGGACTAAAGGTGTCAATCCCTTTAAGCTGCTCTTCGAGTTCACCTATCCCCTCAAGGTCGAATGTCTCGCAACCGGTAGGGTTTCTGTTAATGAATACATCCATGACTCTCCTTTCTGCGTTTAATAACTCTTATACGAATTAGACTGGTATCCCCAGCACTAACCTTGCGTGGGTGAAGCAAAGATGCTCTTCTTGAATATTCCGAATTATGACACTATCCTGCCCTGTCGGCCGGCAACGGCCATCCATTGGTTTAGTTTTCAAGGGCGTACAGAAGGGACAATCGCAACATCTTACCTTGCGCACGCTGGATACTAATTTCTCGTATTCTCGGAGTTCTGGCATCCAAAAATATCCCTGCTCCATTTCGTATAACCTCTCTTATACGCTAATCTAGCTGCGCCAGTCTCCTTTCCTCTTCGTATGTCGTTTCACCCAGCGAGGCATCAACCGGCTCCCACTCTTCAACACCAGGGAATTGGCTGACGCAGGCTCGTGCTGTACCTTCACGGTGAAACCAGCGCCGGATACCGTTCTTCTTGTTTCTGAGTAGCACCACGTCCTCAACCTTGGCAAATCTAGCACATAGAAAACACTGTGGAGTTTTCCTCATCGTTCCCTCCCTTTCTGTGGTTGCACGTCTAACCCTCCTTTCTGCGTAGATGGGTAACGCCTACGTAGGTTACACGCATTAAACATATCCTCGTTTGGCAGCAGGACTATCGGGATGAACTTTGACCTCTACAATCCCGTCTCGTATTCTTCTGCCGTACATGTGCTCTTCGCAGTAGGCCCAGATACCATTAGATCGTAACAAGCCATAATCGGCTATATTGGGACAATGAGTTCTCGGGGTTCCATCAATACGCCTGCATCGTCTGGGAGTATCTAATTTTCTCCAGCAGATATCTTTTACCCAAACCATCTTTCCTTCCTCCTTTGCGTGTAACCAATATTATACGCTTCACGGCTCCATAACGTAGGCGTATAACGTAGGTTATACGCACTCCAGTTTAGCCAGCAGTGCTGCCTTGCTGATGGCTTCAGATAAACTCCAGCACCAAGGCGACCTGCCAGTATGCTTTTTGATAAGCTCATCTTCCACAGGGTCATAGTCGGAAAGGAATACCTTAGCTTGATACGTAGCCCTGCCAGGTGAGCAAGGCGGGTCATCGGGATGCGGTCTAAACCGCTTCATAATATCCCAAGCTCCATCTTTGGCTACTAACAGAAAAGCAGCCGAGATGTCTGTGGAATATAAATCTGCCACCCACTTTGGCGTATCATTCTCCTCATAGATACAAACACACGTCCAACCTGGAATGTGGAAAGCGTCACCTGCTAAACACAGGTCTAATGCATTCGGTGGGAAAAAGCTAGGTTTCTCGTATTTCATCACGCCCTCAGCTACTAGGGCATCCAGCTCCTCTCCTGCCTTCATTGCCAAGATTTCTTCTTTGGTCATCCTTACCTCCTTTCTACGTATAACAGCCGTTATACGTTACCTTCTTAAAGCTAAGTCTAACTTTTTCTCGGCTTCATCCCGGTGAAGTGGGCAGAAGGTTATATCCACAGTCTCCTGTCCTGGCACCTGCAGTTTAGCCCTGCCCCATCCATCTGGTAATTTGTCAGTCTCTGCCTTTACACCACAAAATGAGCATTTATACATTGTCATCCTCCTTCAATAAAATCTGCCCTTTCTCTGCGTACAATGTAGCTTATACGCTTTTCTCCCCTATTGTAGAACGCTCGTATAGATCCAGAGAGTCATCAGCCACCTGTTTAATGGTCTTGCCTGTGCGCTTGGCCAGGCTTTCCAGGCGCTCCATATGCTCTACTGACTCACGGATAACCTGATCCAACGGAAGCCCCTGGGACTGCACCAGGCGCTGGAGTGTGGATATCAGGCGCCGCCCCTCACCGGTGGCCAGAAGTCTGGCTATCTCTAGTGCCATCACCATTTAATTTACCTCCTCCGTAGGCTGCCACCGCTGCTGTATCTTCCACTCTTTGCAGTTTTGCCGGGCTGCCGCCACTGTCTTATTGGGGCGCTTAATCCCGCTCCATAAAAAGTAAACATCTTCTCCAAACTTCTTCAGCTCACAGGTAAAGCATGCTTTCCCTCGGTGAGGTTCGCCTTCGATCAGGTTAGCGCAGGTTCTACAGAGCTTTGGCAGGATGACGTTGTCTTTCGGGTATTTTTCTCGTTTTGGGTCTGGAGGGAGCTTTACGATACAGGCGGAGCATACAGGTCCCGAACGGTCCTCAAAAGCCCAGTAGCAAGGCCCTTCCTCTGTTATACAGGGATTTTCCTCAGTACACCCACAGATATGACATTGTTTTCCCATTCTCAGTCTCCTTTGCGTGTAATACCCATTACACGCTTAGCTTCTGGATAAGAGCATTTCCTTTATTCATAGCTTCCCAAGGCATCCCACTCTTTGAGGGGAAGAAGGTATTATCCCTCCGTATTAGTTCGGCAAACAATCGGTCTATGGCATTATGTTGTGCCTTAAGGGCCTCCAGTACTTCAGGCGTAATAGAGTTTTCCAATGCCCCGGTCCAGCCATCACTGAAGCTAGCCGCCATTCCCTCGAGCTCTTCCCGCAGTTCGTCATCAACCTCACAGTCGAGAAGCGTACCTACCAAGTAACCTCTAATAGCTCTAACTCGAATATCATTGTCGTCCAACCCCGCCCCGGTCTCGACGATATTAGTAATTAGTTGCTTGTCTTGCGGGAGAATCTCATCCATCGCTTGTAGTTCCTCATTGGTTCTCGGTTCATAGTTAACTGCCATTCCGTCTACCTCCTTTAATTAACTTCTTTAAGCCCCGCCATATCAGCATTGGTAGGCTATTCATTATGGACTGCTTTGCTAGTGCTACTGTCTCCCATGTCTTTCACCTTCCTATGCCTCTTCCTGAGTCCAATTCCCTATCACGGTTATGAAGAAGTCGCCCTTGTCCGTCTTAACGAGCCAGAGATAGTCTTTTATATCACTCATCTACTTTGGCTCCTTGGGCTTACTTTCATCGTAGGTAAGCCCATCAAGGACGATTCTATACCTCTGCCCTGGTAGGAGAACTTGTCGATTCTCAGGTATGTAGATTATGGAGAACTGTCCGTCTGGAGCCTTCTCAACGCCGGCAAACTGTACGTGGATATCTTTCACAGTCTTCCTCCTTTAGAATAACCCCTTGCTCGGGAATTTCAGTGTCAGGAGGCTCCTGACATCTTCCTCGGTCTTGCACAGCCTCCCGAAGTGAATAGCATCACGCACGTCCCTGGTGTATCGAGACAGGAGCCCGGCGATGAGAGTGGCCAACCCGGGGTCAACCTTCTCCCTTGTTATGAGAACTGCTCTGGATATGCTGATGAAGTCGGCCTCCGAGTATTCCTTCAGGTGAACGTCGAAGAATCGGCTCTTCAACTCGGCCCACATATTGGTGTCCCGGTTGGCGCCACCGAATACCCATGTTGTCATTCTCTCCATCTCCCGCATCCGCTTCTTCAGCCTGGCCACGATCCCGCTCTGCATAAGAGACAGGAGCACGCTCATATCCCGCATATCCATCTTGTCGATCTCGTCTATGATGAGGTACCGCGGGCGAAACTCCAGTAGGTAGTCCTCAAGTCCGCCCTTTCTGGTGCTGCCTCCCAGGGCGAAGCGAGAAAACGGCAGCCGAGCCAGCTCACCCAGGAACATGGACTTGGCTGTGGCGGGAGGTCCCACCAGGAGAATGTGCACCGGTCGCTCAGCATTGAGGCTCTTCCAGATTAGGTCTTTCACCTTCTCATGGCCGAGGATGAAGTCAAACAGATCCGTCGGTATTTCACTCTCTTCCTGGCCCTCCTCAATCTCTGATAGCTTCTCCAGGCACTCTCTCACCAGCTCGGGTTCTTTTAGCTTGTAGGTGGACGTTGAGCGGCTTCGGTATGTGTTTCTCCCGCCACCAGTCACCAGAAGCTCATCAATCGCCAGCTGGTTAAGCTGTGCTGGCTGAGCAGGGATAGCGTGCCACTCGAAACCCATCCAGGGGTATAATTCGGGGTTTTCCCTGCGCTTGGCTTCTTCTTCATCTTCGATTTGAAGAGCTCTCTCGGCGACGTGCCTCGCAGTTGGGTTGCCGGCTAGGTTCCTGAACAGGAGCTCCCGCTCAACTACGCTGTATTCCATATGTCCTCCTTTCAATTACCCTCTATTTCGTGTGGGAACGGCTCTCGGATAATCACCGTGCCGTCTTTATCGGTACTCTTAATCATCCCGCCCGGTAGTATTTCCTTCTTAACACCAGCATCCTCTTCAAACTGTTTCTTAATGGCGATCAGCTGCTTCTGGACGCCATCCAGAATCTGCTGTGCCTGTGAGTTGGCTGTCATCACCAAGGCCATCATGGCGCCACACTGAAAAGCGTTTGCCTTAATAGCCCGATAGTCCCACCCCGGGTAAAGCTCTATCCAGTCTTTGCGCTCGGTCTCTGGGACCGTCAGCTCAAAGTTGTTGGTCACCATTACCTCGATGGACTGGAAGCCACCGCCATCTTTGGCCTGGTTCATCAGCTTATCCTGAGTTCCCCTCTTTATGAACAATCTCATGTCGGGTAGCACCTCCTTTCTTATACTTCCAACTTAATGACGGCCGCCGGGAGCCACTGGCCTTGGTGCATCGCTGGCTCCTCTTCCATATTGGCGCCGGTCAAGAATTTGCTCACGACTCGGATACCGTCTTGGTGGGGATAAATGCCGGCGATGAACTTGCCGCCCCGCCAGTATTCTATCATAGTTTTACCTGGCAAAAGGTCATGTGGGCAGAGCCTAAATCTTCCTTCTGGCACCTTAATATAGCCTCCTTTCAGCTATTTCATCAATCAATATTCCGTCCAGGTGGTCAACCTCGTGCTTTAGTAGCCTGGCCAGACTATCGTGTCCCTTTATCGTCACGGTCTCACCGTTCAGGTTGAGTCCCCGGCACTTCACTATCTTGGGACGTGTAACGATGAAGACGTGGTCTGGGATGCTGAAACACTCCTCCAACTTGGTCACGCTATCCTTCTCCGAGATGATTTCGGGGTTTACCAGAACCAGGTTCGTCAGGGTGTCCAGCTTGAAGATAATAACCCGGATGAGTTCGCCGAACTGGACGGCAGCGAAACCGCTGGCCTCGCGCCCATAGTGCTCCAGGGTCATCTGGTGCTCCAGGAACTCGGCGACCTCCCTGACTACGCCATCTATGGTCTTGACCGGCTGTGACGGCTGCCGTAGTAGGCGGTCCGCCACCGGGTCAAGGATTTCTTCTAACACCAGTAGCTTCCTCTGCGTATAATCCATCTTATACGCTGGCCTTTTCCTCGACCCTTTCGACCGGGTGACTTAGTGTCGTCCGCCCACCGGTCACAGGTGTAATTTCGAGGATATCTCCTGGCTTGATGTCGGTGCTATGCACCTTGGTGCCGTTCCAGAGCCAGCCCTGAAATGGTCGGCAGTCTACCACGACACCGTCCTCGATATCCCACTCAAGAAAATCCTGGCCATGGTCCTCCAGATATACTGTGAGCATCTTACTCTCCTTTCTCTCGCCTGGTGTAGCACTTACCGTCCTGGATATCCACCTTAAAGGCGTAGGTACAGCAGGGCTTATCGGTGCCCACCAGCTCATCATCAGCGAACTTACACCCTCGGCAGTTGGCCTCCTGAAAGCTGACCATATACGTGTCGGGTGGGAATTTCTCTTCAGCCATGGTTAGTCCTTCTCCTTTTTGAACTCTGCCCCGGGTGGCGGTTGTTTCAGCCAGCAGTACCGTCCCTTCTTGACATTAACCACCGGCCAGCCGAGAACATTCGTCCCGTACTGGTCAACATCTTTAGCTGCCTTGACGTTTCCCCATATAAGCTCGTTGGTTATTTCGACGGTGTCATGCTCCGGAGCAGGCGCAATTCGCCCGGCCAGATCCGCCTCGACAAACGTCCCAGGCTTCAAGTCCTCCCCAGCCCGGCCATAGCGATAGTGAACGTTGGTGAAGACGTATTCGCTACCCAGCTCGAACTCAGGTGTTTTGTGGGTCTCGGTCTCATCAAGCAGAAACTTTCCCCACCTGAACTCTAGTCCCAAGATGACAGTAGCCAGGTTCAGACCTATCTCTAATTGCTGACTTTCTGTCCAGTTCGCATACGGCCCAAGGTGAGCTTGAGAGCCCCATCTGGACCGAATGGGCTTAACTCTGAGTTTCCTTTTCATTTGTTCATCCTGCTCTATATAGGTAAGTCTCGAAATCTGGCCAATCTCTAGTCCCATCTTGCTTCACTGGTGGCCAGACGGTGTTCATGACCCCATTGGGTCTGGGATGCTTTAGGCTCTTCACGATTTCCTGCCTTGCCTTGACCAAGACCGTAGCCCTGTCCGGGTGCCAGTTATCGTGGGCAACGTTCTCATCACCGATGGCCAGAAGGAGATAGAGAACCTGGTTGCGCCCTTCCTGAATCAATGCTTCTTTCTCTGCTTCTTTCATGGCTTCTCCTTATCCCTGTATTTGAAAGTTTCATACCTAGCCCTTGTGGATTTTGACCAGCGCTATAGCTTCAGCTTCCTGGAGCCTCTTGATTTCCTCCTCACTGGCCTGGCCAATGCTGAGAGTGAGCTCGTCACAGGTGCCTACAAGCTTGCCTTCGACAGAGATGCCACGGGCACCAAGGCGCAACAACTGGGCCTGGCTGCCGGGGATCTCCACCAAGTGCTCAAATTCAGGGAATACTCCCTCGAAGATTCGCTTGGCTTCCTCGCTGGTTATTTCCGGGTTAGTCTCGAATAGAACACCGCAGATAGTGGACTTGGGAGTCCTGAGCTCCCATTCCCTTATCATTTGGACGAAGTCTGTAATATCATCTTTGGTCATTTCCTTGACGTTAATCACCACTTTCACGTTCATACAGCAACTCCTTCAGTTTTGTTACCACTTCCTGAACCACCTCTATCGGTGTTGAGGTACCCGCGGTGACACCGACCCGGGGGAAGGCCATGTCATTCTCCACAAACCAATCACTCAGGGCTTCTCCTACCTGGTCTACGTCCTGGACGAGAGTAACCGACCATGGCTGCACCATTCCCTCACTCCGAGTTATGGCCCGTCTGCATACTGTCTCCAGGTTCTTGGTGTTAGCCGACTCCTGAGAGCCGACCACGAACATCATATCCACTTCCTCAGCGAGCTTCCGGGTTTTATTCACCCGGGCAGACACTATCGGGCAGATGGTATTGAATACCCTCACCTCAGAGAATCGTCCCATGTTTCGGTTAATAAGCGTCGTCACGAAGTCCGCAAACATGGCTGGTATCTTCGTGGTCTGGCTGATTATCCCGACCTTTTTACTGAGGTTCAAAATCTTTAACTCCTGGCTCGGTGTGAAGAGGTCGTTGAAGTTGCCGACGAACTTGGCGCCATTTGCCCACCCATTGAGGCCGATGACCTCCTGATGGTCAGGGTCTCCGAATATCACGATGTCGAAGCCGTCCAGCTGTTGACTGGCCACCTTCTGAGCCCTGCGGACAATGGGACAGGTGCAGTCAAGTACCGTGCATCCCTTAGCCTCTAGATGCCGTGAGGTCTCCGGTGGCGCCCCATGGGCTGTTATGGCCACGTTCATCCCTTCTGTGACCTCATCCTCGGTAATCGGCTTCACATTATGCGTGCGGAGGTACTCAACCACGACCTCATTATGGGCCAGTGTTCCCAGGCTATAAAGCGGACCCTTCTCTTCCGAGAACTTTACGGCCTTCTCAATGGCCTGGGAGACGCCAAAACAGTAGCCTAACGGTCCTGCAGTTCTTACTCTAGGCACATCGTTTCTCCTTTCTTTGGCGGGAGAGGCAAGGCTACTCTACGAAAGGGGGACAGACCTTCTGCAGAACATTCACCTTGTCCCCTCCCATGTTTAATTTACCACTTCTTTATGAGGCGGTCCTCGTTGAATGGTATCTTCTGGAACTCCTCATAGGCGAGTGGCCAGCCCAAGGCTGCGGCAGCTTCCGCAAGAGCTTTGGTTCGCTCATCGGCTCGTCCCCAGCCGAATGAGTTACTCTCGAAGCTGTCGCTCGGCCCCGATACGATTAGAACCTGTTGCTCGCCCCTGACCTTCAGCTCTATGCTCTTGGTCGGAGTGAGCTTATCCAGGTTTCTTCGTAGCAGGGCTAGCCCCACTTTGTTTAGTCCGCTTGTGTCCTTTATCATCTTCCTTCACCCCCTCTTCTGGGTGGAGTGTCGCCTCTGGCATAGGTGGCTCAGGAAACCAGAGGTCTAGGTCGTTTAATGAGGTATTCATGGTACTCCAGCCATCACCCGTCAAATCGAAGACGGGTTTGCCGCGGAATGGACGACCGAGTAGCGTTCCCATATCGTGCCACACCCGGATGCTCTCGATTACGCACTCCTGACCCTGGTACCTTACCTTATGCCCGACGGCTAGAATGTGGTCGGAGTCCTCTTGAGGAATTTTCGTCTTACACATCTTTCACCTCTTATAACGTGTCCACCTTCTCCAGAAGGTTGTCCATAGCACCCTTGATTTCACCCTTCATCGAATCCTTGAACTTGCTAATTCTGTCATCTGTCCTGTCGGGTGAAAGGTAGCCGGCCATCTTGAACAGCTCTCTCTCGTCAAACCCGAGCGGCTCGGCCAGCTTTCGCAGGATATGAGCCGATGGGAAACGCTCGCCTCGCTCAATGCGTCCCAGATATGATGTATCCACACCTGACAACGCCTCAAGCTTGGCGAACGTCAGTCCCCTCTCTTTGCGGCGAGCCTTTAACCTCTCGCCAAAATTGTTCTCTCTCATGACCACCTCCCTAAGATTTCGGTCGGCGCTGAATCTTCTCCTTCAAAGCCGTTGAGAGGCGATCCCACCGGTTATGCTGGGGTCGGGTATCTGTATCCAGTCCCAGCGCATCCATGGCGAGCTGCACGGACTCAAAGGGCCCGCGTCCATCCTCTAAGTAGTATTCCCACTCGCCAGGTTTAGCAGCGGTGCTGGGGGTGGGTTCGGCCGGCTGGGGTGCAGGCGCCTGGGCGATTCTCTCGCTGACCTCCTGCTCGGTCTTTTCCTCCTCAACTCCACTCACAGCAGGCTCAACAGCTTCGGGCTCGGCCCGGGGTACCTCGGGTTCAGGCTCAGTCTCTGCCGGCGCGGCTGGGGGCTCGGTGACCTCCGCTGCCGCTTCGGCTGGCTTCTCCTCCGCAGTCACTTCGGCTTGCACTTCTTCCGCAGGTTTCTCCGTCCCCGCTAGCAACGGTAATTCCTCCGCCTTCTGTGTCGGGGCTGGTGTTGCTGCCGGCTTGGGTTCTGGTTTCGGTGGGGTGGGAGCTTTGTAGGCAGGGTTCTTGGGCGAAACCGCCCATTTCTCTTGGGCTTCACCCAGGAACTTGGGGATGTAGGCCAATGCCTCATCAAGGGAACCCTCTACGGTCCTGATGACGGGGTCACAACCCTCTGCCATGATACCCACTAGCACGTTATTCTCGTGCTCTTCCATGACCAGTTTTCTCTTCGACATGTCTTTCTCCTTTCGACTAGATTTCCGGCGTCTTTTCTGACTGTCCCGGATTTGGCGTTTTAGGCTATTGAGTTCGGATTTCTGATAGTCGCTAAGCTCCTTCGGTGTAGCAGGCACCGCTTCCCTGAGCTGGGGTATCTGCTTCGCTGCCTGGTAGAGCGTTATCTCCGTCCAGTCCGAGCCTAGTGGCTGGATCAGGGACGCCGTATAGAGGTAGCAGGTCACCTCGGCGTCGGTGGCTTTGTCCCACCCGCCGTTACAGACCATATCTACCCTCTCTTTGATGACCCTGAGTTTAAGCCACTCTGGCAGGGTGTCTTCCCAACCCCCGGGATGAAAGACGATGGGAGTATCAAAGACTTCCACCAGGTCCTTGACTCTCTGCTGGTCAGGAGTTAGCGTTCTCACCTCCTTTGTCTCCTTCCTGGAACTCGGCGTCTGCCACCTATATGGCATCCTTCCTCATGGCAACATAGGGTATCGACCTTTACCCCAAACATCCTGGCGATCGTCACGGGCTCCGCCGGCACGGTCGTCAGTGTCCCAGCATCCAGGTCTATGTAAGCTCCCATCCAGGTCAGTCGGCCTGTCAGGAGACGATACATAAACTCCAGAACCAAGGTTGCCATAGCCTGGTTAATTATCGGACTTTGTCCCTCCTCTTCGACTGCTTCAGCGCAGTCAAGAGCTGGCTCTTTTGTCTTGGTAGGCTCGTTAAGGAGTGAAGGAACCTGAAGCGACGGTACCGGCAGCTTGTCCACCGTATGGTCAGTCTCGTAAAATGCCTCTTCCAGCCCGTCTATCGTCCTGGTATTACCAAAGAGCACTTGGCCGGATTGAAGCCCGTTCCCAGCATCCAGCCACCAGTCGCCCCATTCGAGCCTATCGACGATACTCTGCCTGGCAGAAGCTGTATCCACACAGCCGATGATGATACCTCTTGCCATTCTCATCCCAATCCCAGTAGCCTCATTGAGCAGGTCACGGTCGTAGGGAAAGACACTGTAGCCTACCCGCCGGCAGTACTGCCGTGCCAGGCGTTCAGCGAGTGCCTGGGACTTAAACTTGCCCACGTCCCCTTCAAAGAAGTTCTGTCTCCGCAGGTTATGGGGCTCCACACGGTCATGGTCAATCAGGAGAATGTCCAGGTCGTTATTCGCCAGGATGCGGCATAGACCCTCAGCGACAAAACCACCGGTCCCACCGCAGCCAACCACGACGATTTTCGGAGCAGTCATGCTGTCGCCGATTTCAACCGTATAGCTCATGCTTGATATCCTCCTTTAGTGCTCCCGGAACCCGCTTCCTCCAATAACTGACGGGAGACACCCATCTCTTCGGCTCCGATATCAACCATCTCAGGCTCCAGCTTCCCCTCGAATATATCCTCCCAGGGAACATCGTAGAAGTAGCCGTAGACTCCCGCTCTCAATCGGATGGCAGCCTGATTGTTCTGCATCCACCCCATAACCTCATCGTGGCTCATATCGTCAGTGATTTCCTGGTAGTCACCACAATGACCGATGACACCATACAGCTTCAGGCCTGTTTCATCTCGGTTGTCGGTGGGACTGAAGCTGGCCCTCATCTTTGGATGCGTATGCATTTCCAGCAATACGCTGTCGGGATTCTGGTATGCTACTCCAGCTACAGAGCCAGAGCCGGCGCTGACGCCATTGAGTAGTTCCTCTTTATTAGAAGCCTGCTCTGGGACATTGATGTGGTAGCCGTCGCTAAAAGTCACTGCTACATACCGTTCCTTATCCGGCGTGGTCAGCATCGTATTCAGTGCCAGGTCGAAGAGGTGTTTTGAAATCTTGCCATGCCGGAGGACGACCTTCGGCTCCAGCGGCGCCAGGCCACGGATGTTGACACAGGCGACCGGTACCCGAGCTGCGAGCAGCGGGCCTTCGGTCTCGATGAACACCCCGTTCTCAGCCAGGACGTAGTCATAGAAGAGTCCACGCTCTCCGTAGAGACCGTCCTTATGCTTGATGAGATAACCTACATACTTATTCACATTACTCCTTCGGTTATATCTCCATATTCATCAGGTCTCTAATAGTGCCAAGTTTCATAAGGTCGTCCATGGGAAACCTCTTCTTCTTGTCCAGAAACTCCCACAGGTGAACCACGTTCTGCGGGAACTTCACCGACCGGCCATGGAGATCAGCCGTCGGGCTGAAGAATGAGGTAAAGAAGGACTCTACCATGTCCGCCACGCGGTTGGGATACTTATGGCTGCCAGGGCAGGACCGCCCGTTGGCGAAGAGATTGGCCACAGGAGCTGCGAAGATGGCATCCGTCTCCTTGGTCGGCTTCTTCTTCACCGCATAGACCCATGGCGGCGTCCCAGGCTGGCAGATAAAGATTAGCCCGGGTAGCGGTATCTTGTATCTCTTTGGCGGTTTCTTTATGTCCGTCTGCATCGCCAGTATCCTGATGCGTGGGGCCTCGTAGACGGCAACCATCGTCCCACTCCTGGCGCTTCTCCACCAGAGCGCATTAGGCGGTAATAGCCCGGAGCCAAACGACAGCTCGCTGGCCAGGGCATGCGCCACGTCCATGGCCGAGACGACCTTGATGGTCACGGCTTCGTTCTCGAAGAAAGTCATTTCTACGGCCTGGTGGTAGAAGTCCAGCCTCAGTCTCAACTCGTCAGGTGGGATGCCCAGCTCTTCCGGAACCGCCCAGCTAAAACCGGGTTGCGAGCTCGAGGTCTTCGACGGTTGCTCTTCGGAGACGACCGCCGCCGTCTTCTTCATCATTATCTTCGTCCTCCTCTTCATATTGATTTACCATATCTAAGGGACACCAGTGCTCGGTCTCGTCATACTCGAACTTGTCCCTCTTTGTAGCTTTCTTACGTCTGGTCTTGGCCTTCGCCGTCAGGAACTCCAGGAGCTCTCTGAAACGAATTATCGGGTCGGCCTCCAGCCATTCAACCACACGGTCTATTTTCTCTCTTATTTCCTTGACCTGGGGTGCTTCCTTGGTCAGCTCGTCTACATTGAACTGCGACCACTGGAAGATGGGCTCAGTCATGCCCTCAACGTATTCACAGTCGGCATAGCTTGTATCAAGGATGATGCACCCCGTCTGGGAACACACCCAATCAGCGAAGGTGCCTACTCCATCATACTGCGTCCCATCGGTCCACTGGTGTAATTCTTCCGCCGTCCAGCCATCCCTGGGTATAAGGCCAACCAACTCGGCTCCAACGGTTCTCTGCACCGCATCGAGAAGCGGTACCCGAGCGCCGCTGAAGATTTCCATGAGGGTCGCACCCTGTTTTTCCTCGGCCGTCTTTCCGACCTTGACTTTAACTTTAATCTTAGCCTTCTCGGCAATTAAGACGGTGCGGTGTACTGTTTCCCTTACTTCAGGTGTATTGTCGGCATGTATCAGCTCGATATTACGGTCATCGACTTTGATGACAGTAAATCCCATTGGAGCAATCCACCTGCCCCCATCCGACAGAGTTGAAATCATCTCCTTCACCCAGGCGATGTCTGCTCTTGATGGGCGCCACCCTGAGTCCTCTGCTGGCCCTTTCGCTATTTCTGTAAGCTTCTCTTCCATAGCGACACGTTTCATTGGGTCGAACGGGTCGAATGGGACGTCATCATCTTCCTGGTCTCGCCAGTGGCCCTCGTAGGGATAGATAACCAGCGACAGGAGTAAGAGGTAGCCTCGCCTCATGTCCAGCTCATGATACGCCGAGTAGGACATGGACATCAGTTCTACCGGCAGACCAGTGGTGAACTGCTCTAACGTAGAATTAAAGGCGTAGGGAGGCAGCGGAAAATACTTCTTCCCAAACAGGTAGCTGAACGTATACGCCCGTTGCCCTCCGGGTGCCGACAATATCTCGTCTTCATGCTCCGGAAGATACCGCCTGATTAGCCCCAGGAAGCTCTCCAGAGTATCATAATTCGTGAAGCTCTGCAGGAGTATGGCCAGCTGCGGTGGGCCAACCCTCAGTTTCTGAGCAAGCAGGGACAGCGACCACGCTTTGGGCTGTGGGGATTGAGCTACATCAACCTCCCGGCCTCTCATCATGTAATCAATGGCAGCCTGGTTGTTTTGCGCTATAATCGAGTCCAGGTCCCACATAGCTACACCTCCTTCCTGCTTCTCATCCTGACAAGAGCATCCACCGCCATGAGTGTGCGTGCCCCGTAGGCTTTAGCCTCAACTATCGCCAGGTTGATTTCCCGCTGCTTTTTCGCCATGACATCTAAATCCAGCATGCCGTGTTTAATCGGGATGCTGTTAGCCAGCTCGATGAGGAGCAGCTTCTTCTCCGGGACTTTCTTCAGGGTAGTAATTACCCTGTCAATATCATTTGCTTCCGTCATCTCCCTGCCCCATATTCTTCATTTTCTCGATAAGCTCTTCGGCGTCTTTGATGCGTCGGTTAAGAGCTTCGGCAAACCACTCGAGGACAACCGAGGTCTGGAGTGCGTAACGCCCAGCAACCACCTTGGCTGCGTCGAGCAGCGTGCCCTCTCTGGTAGCCAGCTTAAGGATATCCATAGCGGCCTCCCGGTCATTTTGGTATCCCTGAGTCGCAATAATCCCGTCAATCATGTTATAGGTTTTGTCGTCCACTATTCTCTCCCGAGTCCTCTCATGCGGTGTTCTTCAAGAGTCTGGCCCGGGTCACCTGGTAAGACTGCCTTCATAACCTTTGCGCCGGCGGTAACCGCCTGCAGATCTTCTGGCGTCCCCCAGGAAGCCATCTCCAGAGCCTCTTGAAGCTCCAAAAGGTGCTGAAGGACCTCCTCAGGCTTGAGAGGGTCGCACAGCTTAATCAATTCCGACCTATACATTTAGCCTCCTTTTATGCCAACCCGCTTCTTGAACTCGATGATGGTGTCTTCGCCCCGTTTGCTCTCTTTCGACTCAGCGTTAGAGAGCTCCGGGAAGAAGCTGCTCATGTGCTGGCGGACCTCATCGACTTTCAGGTTCGGGTCAGGGTCTGGAAATTCCCTACCGTCATAGACAAAGATTCTCACCGTTATGCCTCCTTTTCCTTTTTATTTTCCTCTTCTGCTCGTTTGACGAAGCAGGGTATACATATCACCGGTGTCCCAGGATAACGCTTGAGCATTTGCTGGGTCGTTGGTGATATCCATACCTTGCGCCGGCAATCGGCACACCTGGTCTTCTTGGCTCCCTTCACCTGGTCTTGCTTCCGGTCGCTGGCCACGATGGCGCCAGGTTTCTCGTCGGAAGCCCGAATGAAGAGGGACTCTCCGGGCTTGCCTGGAATGGGCATGTTGATACCCTTCTTCCCGTCCTTCTCTACCGCCCTTACACCTAGGGAGTAGAGAGCCTGGCCCTCCGTCATCTTACTGAAGTCCACTCTTGGGATAGGTTCTAACCACCAAGAGCACTTGGTACAATCGGCTCCGCAGCTTGGGCAGGTCCGGGGACGCGGGCAGTAGTCTATCTTTTGGGGATCTCCCCGGCACACGCCCAGGTATTCACACCCATGGCAGTTCCAGTTATCACAGCCTGGCTCCGGGCAGCACGTCCCAGGTGCTCCTTTCAGTTCCATCCCCTCCTCTCTTTGTTCCACTTTCTTTGTTCCCACCAGGTCTCGACAGCACCAGCGATGAAGCTACCGATTACGAGAACAAAGATAATCCAGAATATGTCCGTGCCTGTTATCATAACCTCCCTCCTTTACGAATGGCTCGGAGAGCCAAAGTAGCTTTCCAGGCTCGGTTCCTCCTGGATTCGCTGGGCAAACTCAGACTCTGCCGTCACCCTCTTCTTGGTGGCTCTGTTTTCCCGCTCCTTCTTTCGGCGCTTGCGGTATTTCTGGGTGGAGCTCTTCTTACGGCTCCCGCCCATCGGCTTTCCTCTCAAGTCTTATCTCCTGAAAAGAGAGGCAGGTCCTCAACGGCGACCTGCTTCTTTTCCTTGTGTTCAATTTTAACTGTCCTAGTCACCGGAAGCGACCTCTGAGGCCAGTCGTACTTTGCTAGGAACTCTGGCTCCATGTAGCGCCAGCCCCGGAAACGCATCCTGGGGTAAGGTATCGGGTGCAGGAGGACGACCATGGCGCCCTGGATGTCTGCCTTCTCAGCTAGCGGAAGAGCTGCCTCGAACACCTTGGTCATGTTATTCTCGGAAACGATGTAGCTGGCTCCATAGACTCGCTCGCCACAGAGCCGGCGGGGTTCAACTCTCGCCTGGGCCGATGAAATCGGCCGGACGTTAAGGTTCTCATACTCCTGCTGGTATTTGTTAATCTTCTCCTCATCATCAAGGATGACATCGACCCCGCTCACCACGAAAAACCCGAATATCCTGCCCTGCCCCTTCTTTCCCTCGTCGTGGGCAAGAAAGCACCGGGACTTTCCGGGCAAAATTTCGCTGGGTAGCATTGGGACTCTCTTGGCACATCCCAGGTTGAGAGCCTCCTTAATGAAGTCATCAGCGGTGGGATAGAACTTTGTTCCTACAAACATCACTATATCAGGAGCTTGATTATCCATCATTTCTCCCTTTAAATCGTCCCTCTGTGATGGTAGCACGATGTGTATTCATGTGTGGTCCCCTACGAGTCGCCCCCAAATTCTCTGGGCGGTTATCGGAGGGATTCTCATTCTCGTGATGAGATATTTCCCCGTCCTCTAGAGGTCTACCCAACTTCTCTTCTAAGACCAGGATATGCTCAAAGACATAGCCGGTGAGAGGATTAGCTCTCGGGTGCTCGGGACACTTAACCAAGACATATCCGTCTTTGGTCATAGTCCTGCCACCCTTCCAGCGTGGGTGATTTTCACCCGTCGGGAAGCCTCCAGACCAAGGCCCTCTAACCTTGGCATTGTGTCCCCTGGCCCAGCGACTCCCATGTCGCTCTGAAACTGGTGTCCCGCATCCGCAGGCGCAGAGTCTTCCCGTCATTTCTCATCCCTCCCGACTGTCGGGCTGGTTTTACAGGGAGGTGTAGCAACCCTCACCTTTAGCTACAACGCCCCGCTGCCAGCCCGACCCCGTCGGTTTTACCATTATACTATGTTGCCTCTAGGCATTGTCAAGCCCCTGATGGTGATTTTTGGCTAAATATTTCAGACACCCTACCACTAGGCACGACCAAGAGCACTCAAGAGGCCACGAACCGCCCTAATTTTCAGCTACAGAGGCTCTCCTGATAGCCTTAATCATCTGCCAGTGATAACCCCCTGCGTGACAAGGCTTCTTTGACCAGTGTTATGCACTTCACCCCGATGTTCCGCTTGTAGATTAGTTGCCTCCTGCTCATTTCAGTGAGCTGCTCAACGGTCTTGATGCCATTCCGCTCAAGCCTTTTCCGATACATCCAGGGCAGGGCCAGCTCCTTTATTGGCGTGTCAACATTGGTGACCTCTTTCTCCAGAACGTCAACCACATCCTCTTCGGGGTTCACTTCCTTCTTCCACTCATCAGCTTTGGCCTGAGCTGGGCCTGGTTCAGCGAACACCTCAAGGTCGTTCAGCACTCCCCGGTAGATGAAGATGGCGACATGCACCTTTTTCATGGCTACTCCTCCTCTTGGGCTTCTTCCCCTTCTGATTCAGGTTGTTCAGCTGGGGCGGCTGTAGCCTCCTCAGCTAGCTTCGGCTCACGCACGAGAACCTGAGTCTGGGTCACCATGGGCCCCAGCTCAAGGTAGAATTTCCCGCCCCCGATGAGGATAATGCCCGGAACTTCTCCTTTGCGAACGGCGTCAAGGGCTTCCTGGGCCCATTTGATAGCCTCTCGCTCGGCATTGGACATACTGACTTCGCGCGGGAAGCCCTCCTGGGGCATTATGATGTGCCAGTAATCCTCGGCCTCAAGGAGAGTAGCCTTAGCTGGGTCTCCCACCTGAATAGTGGCGGTTGGACCGCAGCTGGTCAGGGCTCTCCTGAGGCGCTCGCCGTGGTAGGCCACCTTCTTGTCCGGGCCAGAGAACATCTGCACCGGTACGGACTCGCAGGCCACCGTCTCCCCTTCCTTGCTCTGGAGGTAGATTCGGCAGCCAGCTGAGCTGTAGACCACCCCGACCACCTCAGGCTTGTGCTGGCGAAGGGGCTTTATCCAAGCCTTTGTGTCAATGATGGCCTCCAGGTCAAAGTTATCCGGGACGGCGGCGGGATAGTTGATGTATGGGCTGCTCTCGAGCTCCACGGTGACCTCGCCCATCTTGATGTAGAGGGGTGTAATCTGTGGGCGGATTTGCACCGCAGGTGGACCCACCTCGACCTCCACCTCAGCACCGTTATAGTGGCGCTGGGAGAAGTCCTTTACTCCCGCCCCTTTCATCAGGTAGTTACCGTCTGGAAAGGGTAAAGCCACGGTCAGGTGAGCCATTCTATACCCGTCCGTTGCCGTGAGCTGGAGAACTCCACCCTGGGACTCGGCGTAAACGCCTGCCAGGCTGGGAGGGTTCTCACTGGCCATGAAGGGAGTTACCCTTCTGAGTGCTTCGGCCAGTTTATCACCATCGACCTTGGCGCTGGCCGTCGCTGTCTGTCCTGTCATGACAGCACCTCCTTATGTGTATTTGGGCAGTAACCTGCCCGCGGAAACCCACGAGTAAGACATTTTCCCTCACTTTGCATCACTCTGACGCAGTTTGACGCACTCTGCATCACTGTGAGGCACTCCTCGTGGGTTCGGCGTCGGAAGATTACTGGTCTTGTGACGGCTTCCACCCTGGCTTCCGATAGACGGTGACAATGAGTGGAGACTCACCAGGTCCGGCGCTTGCGTATGGTTCCGGCTCCTTGTATTTCTCGTATGTCCCGTTTCTCGACTTACCATTCTTGTCCAGGGTAACTTCCTCACCGTCAATGAGAACCTTAACCTCTGCCATCGGATTTCCTCCTTTCTCTCTTATTTCTCTAGATTTCCAGGCATAACCCCAGCCTCAAGGCACTCCTGATAAAGGTCAACCTGCAGCGGAGCCAGCCTGTTATTCCAGGTCCAGCGGTCTATATTCAAGAAGTTGGGGATGTTGATTTTCCAGCCCACCGGATAGCCTTCTATGGCCTCGGCTATCTTGACTCGGAAGCTCTTGGCGTTCACGGCCACGACTTCCACCTCGGTCTCATAGTAACGGCCACAGTTCGTCCAGTGAGCAATAGCCCTATCCCCAAGCTTAACCTCCCGCTCGAACTGGGTCTGCTTTCTCACTTCGTCCGCGCTCAATTACCCCTCCTTATCTCGTCAAATTCTTCCCTGGTGACCCAATGCTTGTTTGCCCACGAAGCCTTGAGCCTCTCAATGAAGCAGTAGACGCCCGGGAAGAAGAGGCTACCGTCCCTGTGTATTAGATTAAATGGATTCACGCTTACCTCCTTAAGAATAAGTAAAACAGCTGAGAACCTTGACGGGTGGCCACCAGAGACCGACGGCCACGAAGCGCATCCAGACGATGTTTCGCATACAGGTCTCCCCGACTTCATGGAAGACCAGGGCTTTATCCTGAAAGCTCACACCCACCTGAAATATCCTGCCGGCAACCTCAAGTTCTATCTCCTGACCGACTATCCGGCAGGACTCCGTGGCCTTCTCCAATCCCTTAAGGCCAAGGTCAAATACCTTGTCCGCTACGATGATTTCTTTCCTCATCATTTCACGCCTCCCTCGTCCAGCTTCTTAAACAAGTCGGTTAGGGAGCCTCCCCGCTCTTTGGCTCCAGCCTGCACAACAGGCTCAGGTGCCAATGTCGCATGAGGGACAGGAAGGCCATTATTCAGGGCGTTCCAGTCGGGGCGGAGGAACATCTCGTAGTCCTGGGTATGTCGGCAGGTTCGTCCGCTTGGTGGGTTTCGACGAGTCCACCCCATGCAGTCACAGGATATAGTCCCATCGTTTACCTCACAGACGGTATATCCCTTGGTCGGGTCCGACTTGCTCGGATAGCTGGCTGCCGGGATATAGACCTTACCTCCCACCTGGTTGCGAGACTGGCTGCCAGGCGGAATGAGTGTCCCGCCTATTCTACTACTTGACATATCTCTTCACCTCCTTTCCACCTTATCACTCATGATATATCCTCCGGCGTAAACATTGGCTGAAGGTGCTGGAAGATAGGCCAGATAAGCTGGCCCGTCTTGGTGATGTCGTAGTATTTGATGTAGGCCACCAGGACAGGCTTAACCCACGACTCCAGCTTGGGGACTTTAGTCCCGTTGCCGAAGGGGTTTACCTCCGTTCTCAGCCGGAGAAGGGTAGCATAGAGGTCGGCGAGTTGCTTATACTGGAAACCCGACCCAGCACACCCGACCCAGCGAAGCCCGCCATTTTCAGGCTGACCGAGAACCACAGCACCCATCAAGTCCTCACGCCAGCCAGTCCCCTTGGTGAACCCGCAGATGACATAGTTGGCATAGTGAGGAATCTTGAACTTTGTCCAGTCGGAGCCACGTCCTCCCGGAGTATAGAGGCCACTCTTGGTCTTGGCCATGACTCCATCAAAGACCTGGCGTCCAGCCTTTTCGTTGATAGCTTTCACCTGCTCCATTAGCTCAATACCGCTTCCATCAACGTAGGGAGAGAGCCTTACCTTGTCATCGGGAATAAGAATCTTCTCCAGAATCTCCCGCCGCTGCATCTGGTTGGCCTTGGCTTTCCCACCGGCCGTCAGGTCATACTCATCCACTCGGGCTACTTCAAAGACCTGATAGATGGCAGGATACCTTTCCATTAGAGCCTTAACAGTTAGGGGATTGGTCTGGCCAATGCGTTGCTGGAGAGCGTTGAAGTCGGGAAGCCCATCGGCTCCCAGACAAACCACCTCCCCATCAATGCTGGCTATCTGAGATTTAAGGTTCTTGGCCAGGCCAAACAGCTCTGGGAACTGGGCGGTGTAGTCCAGCCCGCTCCGTCCTTGAAGCAGGGCTGAACCACCGTCCTTATGACCAACAATCCGCATCCCGTTATACTTGAGGTCGTAGATGTAGTCGGGACTGTCAAACGGCTCGTCGCCTGTTTGAGCAAGCATCGGATTGACGGAGTCCATTAGCTCACCTCCGCCGTCTTGATTTCCTTTATCCTCTCGGATAGTGTGCCATCGGCCTCTTTCGCCTTCTTCTCAGCATTGATGGAGGCCATAAGCGCATCCACCAAGTCCATCTGAGGCTCTTCTTTGGCGGTCTCCGCTACGGTGATGGGTGTGCCATTCAGCTTGGCCTGGATACGGTCAAGCAGGGCTTTGCGGTACTCATCCTCATACTGGCCGAGGTTGGCATTGGGAGTCTGGAGGGTCTGGAGAAGGGTTATTGCCATCTCCATCTCTCTCTCTGACACATCAGTCAGCTTCCGAGTTACCTCATCAGGATTGCGTAGCTCATCGGCATAGTAAAGGGTCTGTAACAGGATTACTCCGCCGAAGGCTCGTATCGTGGCGAGGTGTTCCCTTTCCCGGTAGCCGAGCTTGCATATCCCGACCATATTGACCTTGGCCATCGCCTGAAGGAATAGGCTGAACGCCTTTACTCCCGCATCCTCTGGAGCCAAGAAGTAAGGCTTGTTGTAGTGTCTGGGGTCTATCTGGTTGCCTTCCACAAACGCTACAACATCAATGGACTTTAGGGACTTAACAGGTAGGGAGGTAAAGTCGGCCTCTTCCATCAAGACATACTGGTTATCACCAACTGGATAGCCCTTGACGATTTCCGACTGCTCTACCTTGCGGTCGCAGGTCGGACACCATCGGGGCATCTGTATCCTGGTCTGACAGTCCTGATGAAGCTGGTTGAAGTGGACTGTCTTTTCCTCGGTGGCCGAGTAGAGCTTGACTGGGACGCTGACCATCCCGAAGCCCATAGCCCCTTTCCAGATTGATTTCGGTGTCATTTTAGACATCCTCCTTTCTACTGTATTTCAATTTCGATTTCCCGCTCGCAGGCGGGGCAGGTGGTATTGTGCCAGAAGCCTCCGATACCGAAGGCATAACGCATCCCATCTGCGAACCGCCATAGAGCAAGGCGTATCCTCCGCCGCCACCCCAATTTCCGCTTCATAGGCTTGTCCCCCTTTCGCTATATTCGGAGTTCATCACTCCGCTGCGAGGTCTCAGGATTTTGTGTGTGTGTTTTGTGAAAAACGAAAATTATCCTCAGACCCCGAGGGCGGATGGATGAACTTCTACTTACCCAACCTCCGCTGAAGCTCAAGCTCTGCCCAATGGGCTTCTCGGTCTTCCTTCGGCTTGTGGCCGTTTCCCCCGATAAAGAGCTTCTCTTCCTTCATCCGGTCGTAGATGGCATCACACTCGTCAGCCATTTTATCCTTCACTATCTCCTCGGCTTCCATCCAGACCTGCATCTGTAAAGACGCTGGCAGGTCGCCAAAATCCCTGCCATACCTCTGCTCGGCTATCTCATCCGCCTTCTCGCTTATTCTCTGCTCAAGGTCTCGCTGAATAATTCCCATAGCTTCACCTGATTTCCTGCGGGACGCCAAGGGCATCCAGCTCTTCGTCATTAAATTCCTCGTGGCACTCTGGACATTGGGTGGTGAAGTAGTGGTCGGCCACCTCCTCAACCCACTTCCCGTCTTTGTGGGTCAGGATAACAGTTCGGCTGGTGTAGATAGTCGTGATGTCCTTACCGCAGTACGGACAAACGGGAGTCTGGCGGATGATTTGAACTACCTTGACCACTCCGTTGCCTTCGTCCTGGGCGATGACTGACGCCCTTTCTCCCACGAAGGCGTGATGGCCATAGCGTTCATCCTCTTCCTGACCGCATAGCTCGGCCAGTTCCTCGGCTGAGTAGCTCTTGCCTACTTCAATCATTCTGTCCCCCTTTCGTATTTATTTGGAGTGTTCGCCACTCCGCTGCGAGGGATGAAGTTCTCCTTCATCCCTCGAGGGCCGAATGGCCAGCACTACGAAGGCTATCGGGACACCACCAATTTCTGAACCAGATGAGCCACCTTCCCAGGTAGCTCTCTGATTGAGCCTATGGTCTCCCAATTTCCATCACCGTATTGTTGGGCTAACATACTCTCATAACCGTGAAGGGAGATAGCCCACACCGCATAGCCAGCTCTCCGACACGCCTCAACCGCCTGAACTACGGATGCTCTATCGTCAGGATAGCCATCAGTGAAGTGGATAATTACCTTCTGTCTCTCCGGCATCCTGTCCATCAGCACCTTAAGCGAGGCAATCGCTGGTCCGGATGGAGTGCCACCGCCCTGCTCGACATTTCCTATACACAGGCGACCCATTTCCCTGTCGCATATTCTGGTGGTCTGCACCTCAAAGCATCCGCCTGTGTAGGTCAGGGCTAGGAAGTTGACGCCCTCTTTCCGTATCAGCCCCTCTCCAAAGACGCAGGCTGTTGCCCATACATAGTTCATATGGCTGGACATTGAACCCGACACATCGAGAAGGAGGCCAACGGCCAAGTCGGGAGTTGACAAGACCTCTCTCCGCTTGAACACTCGGAGGTTTCCGGCGCCGACCCTTGCCAACGCCCTGCGGTCAAGTTTCCCGACTGTCAGACCGCCAAGGTATCTGGACTGGACTTGCTTCTGGCGGTCAAACACTCTCCGCATCTCCTGTATCTCGTTCTCACATTGTTCACGGACTCTGTCCGCTGCTCGGCCATCATAATCGGCTTTCTTGGTCTGTGCGTCCACATTCCCGACTGGCTGGTTAAGCACTTCCGCCACCGATTGAGTGAGGTCTTCCAGTTCGTGAGTGATAGCGTCCAGAACCTCACGGAGAACTTCCTCGGGGATTTCTTCAATGTCCCGAATGTCAAACTCGTCCAGATTTCCCGGCGCACCCTGCTCATCACCGCCCTGCTCTCCGCCTTCCTCGGCCTCGCCCTCGTCTGGTTTCTCCCCAGCTTCACCGCCAAAGTGTCCGAACTCCTGCTCTGGCTCTGGCTCGGCTTCTGGCTCGGCTTCTGGCTCGGCTTCTGGCTCGGCCTCTGCCTCTGGCTCGGCTTCGCCTTCCTTATTATTATCTATATCCTGTTGCTCGGCCTCGCCTTTACCGCCTGCCTCTTCAGTCTCGGCCTCTTCTTCTTCAGCTTCCCCAGCTTCAGCCTTTCCCCCGCCAGCCTCTTGCTCGGTTTCTTCCTCGGCCTCGTCCTTTCCCTTGCCTTTGCCCTTACCCTGGGAAGATCCGTCACCGGTTTCCCCAGCGGCGCCTTCCCCGCCGGCTTCCCCTGCCTCGGGCTGTCCGCCCTGCATCGGAGGTGCTGGCGGTTGCTGTCTTGGGAGTGGGTCATCTCGCTTCGGGAAGTTGGCCGTCAGGTGTTCCCAGCAATCAACGGCTAGCTGGAGACGACTGGCAGCGTGGGAAGTCTGAACTGCCTGGACGGACTTGCTCATTAGGAAGGTCATAGCCCTGCGAACTCTGGCCGACATTTTCTTGGGAAGGTCGTGGTCGTAGAGTGAGCAGGCTATCCAGAGGTTACACATCTGGTTGTAGGTGGGACGCGGGTCCCGAGCGATAATGTCCAGGTCTATGGGACGCCGGGAGCCGACATTCTGGCGAGATATGTGGATGTACTCTCCCAGGACTGGCCACTGGTCGCCAACGTGGTAGTCAATGAAAGCGTCCTCTAGGATGTTAGACACCCGCAGGACTTCTTCTACCGCTTGAGGGAGGTTGCTAATCCTACGACCAGTTGTCCTGCCTGCAAGGAGACGCTCAACCTCATCCTTGCTACTATCTGATGACCATAGACAGTGTCCGCCTTCGTGGGCAGCGTATCCGATAACCTCGTCAACCGCCTCGCCATGGAAGGGAGGTATTAACTCCCGAAGGGGCGAGTAGTCCAGGAAGACACGCATCTCGGCAGGTTTCCCCTGCTTGGTGCGAACCCACCAAGTCTGGGACTGACCGTTGGTTGACCACACAGCACGGACACCGCTTCCCATCACACCGATGAGACTGTCCGAGCCACGCAGAACGGAGGTCAGTTCCCTCACTCGGTCGTCCGAGGCATCCTGTCTCCAGAAGTCGCTCAGGCTTCCTCTGCGAGCCATCTGTATCCCCCCTTTCCGGCCTAGCATTATCAAGTGGGGTAGGCCATCTCCCCACGATACTGGGATGCCCAGCTGACGCATCCCAGTGTTTCGCTTACTTTGTCAGGGTGTCCAGTTCGTGTAGAGCTTCTATCGTGTCCAGGTCTTTTTCTAATCGCTTGTCCTCACCCCTGCTGGTGGCTGAGGGGATGTGCCTAACGAAGTCCACACACCCAGAGTGCAGGAAGATATAAATTCCGTCTATGGCCTCATATTCCTCTCTGGTGAGTGTCTTTCCAATCTCCTTCTGTAGCTTCTCGCAGGCGGTCTCAACCACCTGCCACTTTTTATCCAGCCTATCCAGCTCAGCGATATCCTGGCGAACCTTCGCCAGCTGTTTCTCCAGCTCAGCTATCCGGGCCGACCTGTCAACGGTCTTTCCTTCTTCGAGAGCCTTGTCCACGACAGACCTACTAAGAGTCGTCATCTTCTTCGTCCTCCTCTCTGCCTTCTACAAAGGCTTCGTCCACTGAGCCGATTATCTGGAGATGCTGGAGAAGAGCGGTGCGGTCAATGTTCTCATCCATCTCGTTAATGATGGCATACATCACCGCTTCCTGAATGGGAAGCCCCTCTACCACATCCTGAGCTGCCACCAGTAGTTGCCTGGTGGAGGGAGCGCATCCCACTTTCGGGTTACGCCTGACGTCCCTGGCAAACTTCGCCAGCTTGTCGGCTGTTTCCTTGTCCACCCCTGTCCGCTTGACGAGTATCTTGGCCTCAACCTTCGTTGGAGGCCAGGTCAGTCGGATTGTCCTGCCGAACCGTTCCCTGATGGCTTTGTCCATGGGGTTTGTCCCGATGTATTCGGCTCCCTCGTTCATACAGGCAAAGAAGACGATTCCGGGAGCCACTCGTATCATCTGCCGTAAGTCGGGAACCCAAGCCGCTCTCCGCCAGTCCCACAAGGCAAAGTTAGTGTTCAGGACTTCAGGATGACAGCGGTTAGGCTCATCCAGTATGATGACGCAGTTTGGCAGTTGGAGGGCATCCACATACCGAGCCTGCTCGTAGTAAGTGCCCGTCTCCATAGATAGCCTGTCTTTACCCCAGACCTCGGACGGTTCCTGATACATCCCCCAGTGAACCTCAAAGCAAGGCCGTTTGAAGGAAGCGGCAAACTCCCACCCCAGGGACGTCTTTCCCACCCCAGCGGGACCGAGGATTTTCACATTGACGGCTTCCCCTTTCTCGGAGAGCTTTCCGATAATGTAGAGTTCCCTGGCCACCCGCTCGGACACCCAAAAGTCGGGCTGGGGAGAAGGCACAAAAATGCCCGGAGGGAGTTCTGCTTCCCCTTCGGGTTTTGCTAGGTCTGCCGTCTCCACCTGTGGTGAGACTTCTTCTGTGGGAGGGGTTTCCGCTACGGCCTCACTCGGCTGGGTCTCCAGGACAGGCTCTTGGGGTCTGGATTGCTCCTCTCCCTTCGCCTCGCCCGTGTCCCCGTGGGCGAACTTCTTATGGTCGTCCAGGTCTTTCTCCGACCAGCCTTCGTATGGACAGTAGGGGCAAGGATACTTGTTGACCTGTGTCCTTGGCAATTTGTTACCCCCTTTCGTAGTGCTGTCCGGGACAGTCGACCTCTGTCCCTGGGGGTGTTAAAACCCCCATCCCGGGAGGCTGACTCTCTCTCCGTCTGCCAGCCTCTCCGGATGGAGGCTTTAAGGCGTGCCTTTGCGGGACAGGGTGTTTCACCTGTCCCGCTGGCTTGTCGCTATTCAATTTTATCGGCCTCTAGCTTGTCGGCTCGGCTGTCGGCTCGGCTGTCGGCTCGGCTGTCGGCTCGGCTGTCGGCTCGGCTGTCGGCTCGGCTGTCGGCTCGGCTGGCTTCTCGGCTTTGGCTTTGCGGATGATTTTCTTCTGCCAGTCGGCTGATAGCCTATCATAGCGGTTGTGCTTTGGCCTGTTGGCCTCTGGGATACCCAGAGCTTCCATAGCCTTCTGGATACTCTCAAAACCGCCTCTGCCATCCGCTAGGAAGTATTCGTAGTTGCCGTTGCCGTTGCCGTTGCCAGTGGTGGCGTTGCCGTTACCGCTGGACTTGCGGGCTTTGGTAACTACTTCAACGGATAGCTTCCCCTTATCATCCACGGAGAGAGAAAAGAATTTTCCGTGAAGGACTTTGACATCCACTTTGGCAGTTTTGGCCGATTGCTGGACTAGGGTTGCCACATCCGCCCCGATAGCGTTCAGGACTTTGTTGGCTTCCTCTTTCCCCTTCTCCGCCACAATGTCCGCCTCTAGCTTGCGTTGCTTCTCAAGCAATGCCTCAAGTCTTGATTGCTCTGCCATCTGTCCATCCCCCTTGCTTAATACTCAGCTTGCTTTTATCAAACTGGCATTGTAATATTACCATTTATGGCATAGCTTGTCAAGCGTATAATAGACATTATACGCAGGCTATAATCAAGCTTGATTTTGTTCTTCTCACGCTTACACCATGAAGTAGGGTCGGGTTATCCCGCAGCCTCTCAGGAGCATAGAGCAAAGCCGTCCCAGGGCGAGGTGACCTTAGTAAACCAAAGTAACCTCTCCTTTGAAGGCGAGGGAGAGGCGCCGGCGACCTGGTGGGAGGGACATCTATCAGGAGGTGAGCGACAAGGAGGGCATAATCAGGGCTTAAAGGGGTGTAATGGGGGGTTCTGAAAAGTTCTGGGGGGTGCCGGCTAGAATAATGTTGGCGCTGTCTGGCGAATCGCTGAGAGCCATATCTGTGAGAGAGAGATGAGTAAATCGGTCGCAGAGAAGCTTTAAGGGGGCTAGATTTTGACTACAGAGCGTCTAATTTTCGGGGGTCAAGCCAAGAGCTGCTAAAAGAGGCTATTTAAGGCTTAAAGAGGTTGCGAGGCCACCGGAAGATTCTGGCCAGGTCTCTTTTCAGGGGGTAGAGCGGGTCAGCCCATCCTTCCTTGATGAACTTCGGGTCGAGGATAAAGGTGCCGTCAGGACCCAGCTCGATGACAACGTTCCTGGGGTCGTATTCATACTCAAGGATGGCAGCTCCCTCTCCGTAGTATTTCCCATACCAGAGAAGGGCATCGGCTTGGCTCTTGCAGAGCCAGACGCCCCGGGCATCACCATAGCGCCGGCGGAACTCTTGCAGGGTGCTTCTCCAGCTGAGCTCCTTAAAGACCATTCCCATGCCGAGGAAATTGGCGAGGTCATCCAAGGTTTGTTCATTCCCCAGCTCGGTGTACTCGAACTCCATCACCTTCCAGGCGACGGTCTCCTCTGAATAGCCTATGCGATAACCCTTGGCCATTCATCACTCCTAGAGCAGCTTACCCATCTCCAGACCTTCACCTGGTACCTCTTCTTCCTCCGCTTCATACCCCAAGCGTTTCCAGAACGGGATAGAGTCCGGCACCGCGTGAAGGGCAATCTGCCTGTACCCTCGAGAAGCCATGTCCTTCTCAACAGCCTGCACCATGGCCCGGCCGATACCTTTCCTCCTATCAGTGACGGATGCCCATTCTATCCGGGCCTCCCTTGTCAGCGGTGTCACTGCCAGGCTAACTCCACCGACTATTCCCCGGCCGACTTCAACCAGCTCCACCTCAGCGATATGGGTACCTGGCTCCGATGGGCTTTCCTTCAAGGAAGTATAGCCGATAATGAAGGTTCGGCCGGCTATCTGAAAGGTTGTCGGGAGGAGATTCGGCCCGAGGGCTCTTGATATCCTCTCCAGATCTCGACGCAGGAACTCAAAGGGGTCCACTGTCACCTCCGTAGGCGGACCATCTCGGCAAGGCGTCTCCCCGCATGCTCCCTTAAGATACGCAACTCGGTTAAGCGGAGCTCGGCAGCCTTACTAAGGCGGGCTTCATCTCGGGCATACATGTCTATTACCTCATCTAGCTGCCGGATTCCTGTGCGTGCATACCTTATCCTCAGGGGCAACGGAGGCCGAATGATATCCTGTATACCGAACGGTGGCTGAAGTGCCTGGCGTATCCTCTCAGCATCTTTCCGTAATGGTTCCATTACCATGGTGTTACCTCCTTACTTCGCCCAAGGCGGTCTGGCCATGGGCTTCTTCAACGCCCGGCGTATTCTATTGGCATCCTCCCGGAGAGCGTCAAGAGGGCTGAACGGACCAGGGAAAAGAACTCTCTGGATGGTTGCTTGGTGACCCTGCTGCTGGGCGATGAAGATGAAGTCGTGAGCTGTGCTCTTGGTGGGCAGGACGAACATGGCAGCCCGCTCCTCGGTCATCGTGCCGGTCAGTCTGCCACCCAGCTTCCTTGCCTCCATCTCCAGCCGGTCAGTGACGGCGATATCCTCTACCAGAACAAGAGTTCTCTCTTCGGCCACCTATTACTCACCCCTTTCTTCGACTGGGAGAGGAGCTATATTCTCATTCACCACCCGGATAGCAGCTCGCAGCGCGGCCATATTCCTTTCCCGCTCGGCATCCGTCTTTGAAGCCCGTAACCTCTGCACGGAGGACCTGAGCAGCATCATATCCTCGAGAGTCTGACGCAACCGCAGGTTGATGTTGGAGAGAAGGGTTCTCTCCGTCCCCTTAGCTTTCTTAGCCGCCGTTACTACGTCCTCGCCCAGCTCAATGGTCTGGTTCTCAATCTCAGAGACCAGAGCGAGGGTTGGTGAACTTTCCAGCTCCGCCAAGGTGGCGATGATAAGTCCTATCCTCTCTTCATAGGGGCGAACCTTCTCTTCGGCGGTCAGTGTCGGTGGCTTCACCACTCGAACCTTCCTGGCAGGCTTGGGTTTCAGCTTCGGCTTGGGCTTCAGAGGTACCTTCTTTTCCTTGGGCGGTTTGGGAGCTGGCCTCGGCATAGCCGGTGGTACCTCAAAGCCGATGGACTCCCGATAGCTCGCTTCCAGCCTTATCCAGCGCGGGTCATGCGGGTCGAGTATCCGATAGTAGTGCCTGGGAGACGGGGCCTGAGGCCGTGATTCCCTGACATACGATACAGGGACTTCAACGCCGTCCACAACACCATTCCAGCTAGTCGGTGCTGCAGCATGGTCGAACTCGATCAGGCCAATCCTGTTGGCCAGCCAGATATACCTTGACCAAGATGACCGAGAGCAGCCGTCCTTCAGCCCGGCTCCCTTCAGGTGCGCCTTGTAAGCCTTATACATCGCCTGGGGATAGTCCATACCACCAACGGAAACCAGATGGTCTCGCATGAATTCTCCAGGCGGTTTGGCTATTGCTCTTACTGGCATAGGTCCTCCATCACCATTGCTCAATACCAACCTGACGGGCTATCCTTTGTAATGACCTCCTGGCTTTCCTCGCATCCTCAAGAGGCATATTAAGAATATCCGTGGCCAGCTTATTAGCCCGGGAAACCAGCGTCTGTTGTCTCTCAGTCGGGGCACCAATGCTTGGTAAACCTTTGGTTATAGCAGCTCTCAGCCTCTCGGCATCCCGTTGCAGGAAACCGAGGGGGCCAAACTCTGAAACCTCCGTCAGAGCTCTCCGGTATCGCTCAGTCCGAATAGGGCCAAACCCGACCTCAGCGAAACGATGGGCGGCGTACGCTATCTCAGTCGGGTCAAAGAACTGCCCATACACCTTACGCCCCGCGGCAGCCAGTTCTCTCTGAATCTCTCCCACCCGCTGGTGGAGACCCTGTAGTTCCTTCTCCAAATCTTCCGCCATTCCCATATTATTTACCTCCTGACACTTTAATTCCCTCTGCCTCGCTCCGGAGCAGGGTGGCCAGCCAGTTGATGCCCCCGGAGAAGGCAGGCTCATTGAATATAGACTCTATCATACTAAGTAAGTCGCCGGTCAGCAAGTACCAGCGGTAGTCGGCGAGCAGGATAACCTTCGACATTATCCTGGCGCCCTGGGATGCCGACATGCCGCCGAACCTCTCCCTCACCCAGTCGGCGTAGAGGGTGAACATCCCCTCGAGGTCTTTGAAGAATAGAGGGATTGTCCCCAGTGTCTCCGGCATATACTGGGTAAGTAGAGTCAACAATATCTCCATAGAATCCACGTCGCCGCGGTAGATGTAATACAACGGAGCACCAGCTCCGAGAGTGGCCGGGTCAATTTCCGTCTTGGGAAGCGTGTAGCTGAGCCCGGGAAACTTGAGCGGCTCGCCTACTTCCTGGGCGTCCTGAACAAGTAGTTCGGTAAATCTGTCCCAGGCAGGCCAGAAGCCAGCCAGCTCGGTAAGAGAGGCGAAGCCTCTCTTGATCATCTCGTTGTAGATGGCTGAGTAGACATCGCCAACGTAGTGAAAGCGGCCGAACGGTCCGAGGGCTCCCAGGAAGGTCACAACGTCTTGCTGGATAGAAAGGCCGAGACCGCCAGCGATGATAGAGGGATAGGTGGCGTACTGGCCCGAGACAGCTCTATATAATGTGAACATATCCATAGAGTAGAGCCTGCCGGTGAAGGCGGTCTGGATAGCGGTCAGGTTCGGTTTGACAATCTCTATGGCCATGCTCCTCTCCACTTACAGCGGGTGATAGTGGTACCTTAGACTTAACTCACAGGTCGCCACCGCTTCCTGGCAGCGCATCCTGTAGTAGACCTTCTCATTCTCTGGTATGCTTTCTGCCCTTATCCTCATAAACTGGATAGCTGGTAACTTCTTCACCTCTCCACTCAAGAAACGGTGTGTCAATACGCGGGTCTTGGCATCCCCCCAGGCAATTTCCAGCTCATATCGCTTATCTTTGTCTGATAGGTCCTCAATGAGAATACCGGTTACATGTGTCTCGTGTATTACCTTGGAGGAGAAGGTGACGGGCGTTACTGGGGTATCGTCCTGTATCTCAGCCCAGCTGCCCCAGGTGTCAGCCGGTGTTCCCGCTGTGAATTGAACTATCCTGGCGGTGCTCTCAGGGTAGATATCCGAATCATGCTCCATTTCCAGGCGGATCTGGTCAAGGTCAGCTTCTACTTGGACAAGGTCAACCGTA
>Ga0307428_1000349_pt1 | contig 32794 bp, 36 predicted proteins | sample SalMarWE160240MG_FD_202161 | JGI IMG/M metagenome (GOLD analysis project Ga0307428, IMG submission 202161) | Salt marsh sediment microbial communities from the Plum Island Ecosystem LTER, Massachusetts, United States - WE1603-240 | ecosystem: Environmental > Aquatic > Marine > Intertidal zone >...
TTATATTCATTGGAGAGGAGGCTGTAAAGATGAGTAAATGACTAACTAAAAAAAATATTAATCCCAAAAAAAGGATGAAAGCAACTTTCCCTAAAAAATAATTTTTTTTCAACCTCATTTTTATCACTCCTTATTTTCTTTATTTTTTACCTGTTTTTACACTATCCATACTTTTTCCAAATATTTGCTCGGTCAATTCCTTAAACTTTTCCTGTTTTTCAATAAATGACTGAGTTTTTAACACCGCAAAACCTTCATGATGAGGACCGGAAAGGATAACTAATTGTTCGTCAGGGGCAATTGACAGTTCTTTCCGTAATTTTGCCGGAATAATGATTTGCCCCTTTTTCCCTACAGTAACCGTAGTAAAATATAAATCAGAATGATCAAACATTTTTCATCTCCTTTTTTTCCGAATTGTTTTACTTGTTGGATATTTAGCATTTTTCGTACTTTTGGTATTTATATCACACTTCATACATGTTGTCAATGATATTAACTCTGGAATTTTGCTTGACTTTGAGGTTAGTCCTAAAAACAAAGTGATTGGTACTCATTTCTAAGTTATCAGTAAGTATTTCACCGGAAAGAATAACCCGGTCCACCCGGTCATTTAGCAGAAGATGATGAATATTTTTTGGGAAAAGAGCATTCTCTGGTTATTTTTGATATAATAAATTATTATAGTTGATAAGGGAGGTGCCGGAATGGATGTCATTTTTCAGTGCGGATTAAATTTCATTATTATGGTTCAACAGATTGACACACCATTGCTGGATTCTTTTTTTCGAGCTATTACCTCTCTTGGAGATGAATTATTTTACTTGCTTTTATTCCCCTTCCTTCTCTGGTGTGTTGACTTTTATTTGGGGATACGAGTCGGAATTATCTTTTTATTATCCGTTTATTTTAATAACGGAATAAAAGAGATATTTCAGCAGCCCCGCCCTTTTGAAATTTTACCGGAAATTCAAAAAATATATGCCTCCGGATATGGTTTTCCCAGTGGTCATGCCCAGTCATCCCTGGTGGTCTGGGGGAGTATAGCTATAGCTTATTGGAAAAAGCAAACCTGGATTCGTTACCTTTCTGTTTTATTGATTCTTTTGATTGGATTTTCCCGCATCTATCTGGGCGTCCATTTTCCCACCGATATCCTAGGAGGATGGTTATTGGGCGGACTCATTCTCTTCTTGAGTTATTTTATTTTTTTGAAGATCAAACTCGATTTTATTCAAGGTAATATGGTATTTAAAATAATTGGCATTACGCTATTTCCGCTGATCTTATTAAAAATTCAATCATCACCGGATATTATCATTGGGGTAGCCGCTTTGACCGGTGTGAGCTATGGTCTGCTATTATTTTCCTCTTCTATTGGAGGAATTCGACCGGGGAACTGGCTGCAACGTTTAATCAGTTTTTTAGTTGGGGTTATCGGAATAGGGATATTCTATCTTGGATTAAAATTAATACTGCCTTCAGAGGGCCAATCTTTCTACCAATTGTTCCGGTTTTTCCGTTATCTGTTATTGGGTATATGGATCAGTTTTGGGGCACCCTGGTTATTTATCCGGATGGGATTAGCCCGTCAAGTGGAGAAAAAATCATTTTAAATAGCACATCCTATAGAACTCCTCAAACCCCATAGGTTCTCCGCTAAAAGCTGCCGAATCATTAACCTGCTATATCTGCCCTATTTATCTAATTTAAAAGTAAAATATTAATTATTTAAGGAAGTAGGTGTCTGTCCCTATTACTTCCGTTCAAGGTGCATTTTTACTCGTCATTTACACAAAGGGTTGTAGGGCAAAATATTTACTAAGGTCGATTTAATACTTTATGTTCCCCAACCGTTCTAAGAATGATTAATTTGCCTTTTAAGTTAAAAGTAATTCTTAAGCTTTTAGAAGCCCTCGCTTCCCAAATAGAATTTGTTCCTTTGAGTTTTTTTGTTTCAAGAGAAGGATGTTCTAAATCTCTTTCCATTTGTAAGAGGGCTTGATTAATTCTTTTTTGAAATTGAGAAGATAATTTTTTATAGTCCCGCCTAAACCTCGGTAACCAGACAAATTTATTTATTGAGTTCATCTATTAATTCCCTAACATCTTTAACTTCTTTGCCTTTTCCCTGTTGAAGTTCTAACTCTGCTTCTTCTTCGGCTTTTTGATGTTCCTTGGTCCAAAACCACATCTGGCTTTTATCGATCAGTTCTTTGGGAATTACTTTTAGTATATTTCCTTCCATTTCAACTTCCACATAATCTCCAGGTTTACAGTGCAATGCACTTCTAAACTTTGTTGGTATGGTAATTTGTCCTCTGGGATTTATTTTAGTTAAACTCATAATTATTACCTCCTTTCACATTATCATAATATCATACTTTCACATTATAATCAAAATATTGAAAATAAGTTTATGTACTATTTTTCTATGGTTTAATTTTCCCTTTTACGAGGTTTTCCTTTAGGATGTCTATCTATAATAATATCTAAAGTTTCAACCATCTGGTTAAAAAACTCCTCAGATTCTATAGGTTTTCCGATCAAAATTACCAAATTATTAAATTGGTAAACCTTTTCTATTTATCTAATTTAAAAGTAAAATATTAATTATCTAAGAAAATGGGATGTATCCCTATTTAAAGGTGCATTTTTATTTTCCACCCTAGGTGTATTTTAGTTTACCATTTCCAAAATTCTCAAAGGGCTAACTCCAACGGTGACTGTTATCTATTCAGGTTCAATTCCCATACTATTTAACCACTCAATCACTTTTTTATTGATTTTATCATCTCTAAATGTAAACCATTTTTCTCTATAATCCGGATAATCTGCTATTACATTTTTAAATCGTCGGAATGCTCCCTTTCCGTCTAAAGCTATATTCAATTTTTCCCTTAATAAATCATCCTCAATCGTCTCGGTAAATTCAACCATTAATTGATATCCATTGCATGGTGAACCTTCAGGAATATAAATATAACCATCGGGGTTTTTAAATAATATATCCTGTGCTACTTTAATATCCTTTTTCTGCCAATCAAGCAATTCTTCTCTTAAATTCTCATCCTCTTCTTCAACATATCTGGATATTTCCTCCAGGAGAAAAATAACTTCTCCGGTTTCTTTGTCCAGATAATAATTCATATCAACCCGAGCTACATCATCCATGGCACTAGCAATCATTTCCAAGTCTACTTTTAATTTTATCATAACTTCGATCTCCCCTTCTCTCATATTCTAAGAAATTAGGAATTAGATTTCACAACTTCGCAAAATATAGAAAGAAATAATGTGAAGTTGTGAAGCCTGAACTTCCCATCTGAAAAATCAAGATAATTTTAAACTTTTTTATGCCACTTTCCTTAACTCTTTCCTAACCATATAATCTCTATCTTCAGTTAACATTTTATAGATGACTTTAATCAATTGCCGGGCCAGGCAGCGAAGAGTATGATTATGACTTTTCCCTTCTGCCCGTTTTTTTTGATAGTAAGCCCTGCATTGAAGACTAAGACGGATACTACCTCCGGCCATGGTAATTAAAGTCTGCTTACATATTTTATTGGCCTTATACACTGCTTTGGCTTTAGTTACCTTTCCTGAATTATTATCTACACAGGCTATTCCACAGTAGATAGCCAACTGTTTCTCAGAAGGGAAACGATTGATATCTCCGATCTCTCCGATTAACCTGCTGGCCAGTTTGGTAGCCACTCCGGGGAGAGTCTTTAAATGATTAACCTCTTTATCCTTTTCTCCTATTTCATCCAGGCTTTTATCTATATCCTTAATCTCTTCTTGTAACTCTGAAATACGTTTGGCATAAGAGAAGATGATCGTCTTGTATATATCAGTTAGGCCGGGCATATACTCTACATTATTTAACCTTCTAAGGAGAAAAGGAGCTTGTCTTTTCCCTATTCCCTTTATCTTTAACAGAGATTTAAGAGTAATCCTTTTGTATTTAGAAAAATCAGGGTATTTGGCCAAAATAGCGATAAGCTTCTTATCCTTTAGCTTAGCTAATTTTAATATTTCAGGACATACTTCCAGTAATTTCTTTCTTAACCGGTTAACCAGTCTTACCTTCTCATCAATCAGAGTCTGCTGATGACGAGAGAGGAGTTTCAGGCTTTCGGTTACAAGAGAAGGTTTCTCTATTTTAATGAATACCTTTTCCCTTGGGCTATTGATGTGCTCTTTTAATTTTAACATCTTGGAGAGCATCAGAGCATCTCTCTGATCATCTTTCCATTCTCCGGCAAAGGCCTCTCTAAATCTTTTTAATTTTAAGTTATCGACATTGTAGAGGGTAAATCCCTGATCAAGTAGTATCCGGTCAAAGGGTGCACTATAGCCGTTCTTTCCCTCCAGGGCGAAGGAGATTACCCCTTTTTCTTTTCTCTCTATCTTTTTAAATTGTTTTATACTTTCCGTAAATTCATTTAGTTTGTGAGCTACCTTCTGGTTGTACAGAATATGGTCTTCCTCATCCAAGATGGTAATGTGGTGGGATTCACTCCCCACATCGATTCCTCCGGATAGTCTTTTCATCTTTCTTACCTCCTTAAGGGTTTATGGCCTTGCCTCTATCTCATATCCCGTCTATAATAGCCACTTTTTATAGGCATCTTCTGAATTAGACTACAAGTAGAGGTCAGAGGAACATTCGGCAGTTCAGGCTGAGTCACAAAGAACTAGTCTTTTGACAGCCCCCATAAGCCACAAATATTCCTCTGGCCATATAGTTTATTTTTGCATAAAGAAAGTTATTTGACTATCCTCGCCTTTCAGATTATTCTATAGTTACAGAAATGTTTTTTTAATTATAGACCCCACTATCCTCCATGTTCATTTGAATCTGGGAACTAGCCAGACCAATAAAACTATAATAATTGTTAAGGCCCAGTTCCACATTTTATTCATCTCCTCTATCATTATTTCCCTGTTCGCTAAACTTAATTTTAGTTATTACCTACACCATATATTTTGCATTTTCTGTATTAACTTATGAATAAGATCCCACACATATCACTCAGCTCATTTCTTTATATTTTCTTTTCTTCTTCTTTTTCTCGGGAGTATGATGTTATCTCCTTTTTATTATTTTCTAAAAATCGATAAATGTAGTTAATTAGACCTTCGAAATTTTCATTGAAGTTAATAAATGCAATCATTTTATTATTGATATCAAATATCTTTAATTTATAAGCCCGTGGTCTTATAGACTTAATTACCTTAATTGTGTAAGTTTTTATATCCATTTTTTAACCTTCCTGATATCGTATGATTGACTAAAAAATACTATCAAGCTAATACCATTATTTTTTAAAGAGATCTGCTCCCCGGAGAGAAACACTTTAAGACCCAAGGAGCAGGGGACGGCAACCCGATAAAGGGATACAAAAGAAAAAACCGGATCACCGGGATTTTATCAATAAATTTTACTTATCAGGTAAATCAATATCGTCATCACTACAACGGTTGCGACCCCATCCCGTATAGGATCATCAAAATTCATTTTCATTTAATTATTTCCTTTTCTTAATATCTTTTCTTTGTTTCCGTTTATCTGGCTTTTTCTGAACATCAGAATTTATTTCATTTAGTTTACCACGGCAATAAGGACAAAATTTAGGAAGAAACCGGTAAAGAAATTTTCTATGACAATCCGGACATTCATATTTTGGCATAATTAATTTTACCTCTTTTAATTTTTTTAAATCCTTCTGTTTTGTTAATTTATTTTGGATTTTCCAAAAACTTTGCTGCAGAGGTTATATGTCTTGCTGCCTTTTCGACTATTGAGGGGTTAATATTGTAAACCTCTTCCCAGCCTTTTTGTATAGAACCGGTATGTTCTCGGGCAGCCCAGGGGCCGGTTCCCACTTTAAAACCATTAGTCCATTTATATAAAGGGGCAACTTGATATTAAAATGCTCTATGTAGGCCATTACATCTTCGTGACCCCAATTATAGATGGGGGAATAATAAACTACGCCGTGTTTATTTATATCCATACCACCTTATTTTTAAGTAAGATCCCATTGTCCCACAGTCTGAATTGCTTTTCCGTCTCCAAAATATTTAATAAATATACGGAAATAGTAGAGCTCTTCTTTATTTCGGACAAGAGGATATTTTCTTTTTTCTTCCAGAAATTCTTTATCTGAAATAATTTCATTAAAATAATTTTTTAATACCTTAGCTGAACCGGACCCTTTGGAGAATTCCTGTTTTGTTCTCCAGGTAATAGAAGCCGGTAATTGTTCTTTAAAAGCTTTTCTTAAAATCCATTTTTCAATCATGTTGCCATTATCCATTTTTTTAATTTTGCATTCTATTGGTATTTCCAGGGCAAAATTTAATAATTCTTCGGATAAAAGAGGAGTAATAACCTTAATGGAATTACAAGAGTTCATCCTATCCAATCTTAGAGCTGCATTATCATGCAAAGCTTTTAAGGTATCTTTCTGTTGTTTAAATATATTTTTCTCACTCGAGTCTTTAAAATGTGTATATCCACAGAACAGTTCGTCACCTCCTTCTCCGGAAAGGAGTATTTGAATTCCCTGGGAATGAGCATAACGGGAAATAAGGAAATTAGATATAGCACTACGCACCAGAGAGGTATCAAATGATTCCAGATAATAAATTACCTGAGGTAGTATATTAATAATCTCTGAAACTGCAGCTTTTATTTCATAGTGTTTCGAGTTAATATATTTACTCATCAGTCGAGCATATTTTAAGTCTTCGTTTTCTCCCACTCCTATAGAAAAAGTTTTAATTCTTGCTCCAGGACCATTATTTTTTATATTAAATTTGTTAAAAACACTGGCGATGATGCTGCTATCTAATCCCCCGCTTAACAAACAACCTATTTTATATTTTAACTCTACTCGGCGACAAAAGCTTTCTTCAATCATATTGACCAGGGTTTGAGCAATATTATCGATCTTTTCATTTTCCATATTACCGGTTGCATGTGCAGGCAATTTATCAAATTTTTTTAATTGACCGGAATTATCCATGTAATGACCGGGGGGAAATTCGTAGACATTGCTGGTAATTTGAATAAGACTTTTTAGTTCGGTGGAGAAATAAATTGTATCAGCATTTTTATTATAACCATAGAACAAAGTTTTAATTCCCAGGATATCACGGGAGACCAGCAATTTTTTACCATCAGAAATAACAAAAGCAAAAATAGTATCTTTAAGATATTCCAGCATGCCTTTTCCGTATTTTTTAAATAAAGTGAGTAGAATTCTTTCTTCGATAAATGGTTCACTTTTAACCCCGAATTGTTGAGCCAAGGTTTCCCAATTTCCCATTTGCCCATCATAACAGATTCTGGTTTCCGAATCTTCCGAGGAATGGACTGGTATATCCATTAAACCTTTTCTGCCCTTATCTACTTCAAAATAATTTTGTCCTAAAATAACATCTTTTTTTTGAAAGACACCGGAAGTATATTTACCCCTATATTTAATTGTTTCTTGCATCTGTTGAATTTCAGATAATTTTGGGTTGCCAAAAGCAGCAACAATACCACTCATAAAAACTCTCCTTTATAATTTTATTAAGATTTTTAGTATTTATTTTTTTATTTAAAAAGTTGTTTTTTAAAAAAGCACTTCCTGGATTTTCCAGGAAGTGCTTTAACTTTAAATCTTAGTTTAGAAAATTCCAAGTTTGATTATTTTATATACCCTTTTTCTTTTAAGAAATTTTTAGCGACTAATTTTGCCGGCAGCCCTGTCGCGTCAACTTGATAATTTAATTCTGTCATAGTTTCATCATCCAGTTCAGAAATTGGTTTTAAAATTTCCCTAATTTCCGGGTATTTATTCAAGACTTCTTCTCTTACGTTGACACAGATGTTGTATACCGGGAAAAATTGTTGGTCATCTTTTAAAACTTGGAGACCATATTTTTTGATTTTACCATCAGTAGCAAAAACCATGGTTATATCAGTTTGTCCTCGATCTAATGCTTCATAGGTTAAGCCTGGGTCCATTGTTTTAATATTTTCTTTGTTAATATTCATGCCATAATGCTCAGCCAAACCTGGTAAACCATCCACCCTTTCAGCGAATTCATGGTCAATTCCCCAGATAAGGTCATGATTTTCATTAACATATTTAGCAAGATCAGATAAGGTAGCACCAATTTCTGCTACTTGTTCTTTGGTAAGAGCTATTGCATAGGTATTATTAATGCCGGAACGGTCTAACCATACAATACCGTTCTTTTCTAAATCTTCTTTTTTTACTTTGTTATATAGTTTGACTGGGTCGGTAATTACTTCTTCGTGTTTTAAGTAGACCAAAGAAGCAGTTCCGGTATATTCCGCATATAGATCAGTCTGTCCGGATGTCAATCCTTCTCTGGTGATTCCACTAGCGGTTCCAAATTTCTCTGTTACTTCAAAACCGCTGTTTTCTAATAAAATTGATATCATATTTCCCAAGACATATTGTTCGGTAAAATTCTTAGCACCAACTGTAATCTCTTTCTTTGCCAGAGCGAAAGTGCCAATAGTTCCAACCAGTAAAAAAGTCACGACAAGTAAAATTAAAAATTTTTTCATTTCTTTTCTCCTTTTATTTTTTATTTTCTTGCTTTTAGCCCTTTTGGGGTGATTGTTTTTTCAACCCAGGCTAAAATTATATCTATAATAATAGCCATTAGAGCCGAAGAAAATGCGCCCGCAAAAAGGACTTCGGGTTTATTAAGTTTTAACCCGATAAAAATTAGGTCTCCAAGTCCACCTCCTCCTATGACCGAGGCAACAACAGCCGTCCCTATAATAATAGTGGCTGCACTGCGGATACCTCCCATAATGACCGGTATAGCAATGGGAATCTTTATTTTCCATAAAATCTGGTTACGGGTAAACCCCATGCCTTTACCGGCTTCTATAATACTTTGTGGGACGCTTAGAATCCCCGAAGTAGCATTAAAGACAATAGGTACCAGACTATAAATGATTAGAGAAATAATTGCTGGTACAGCACCAATACCCACATAAATAAATACCAAAGCGATGACGGCAATAGACGGGACCGCCTGAGCTGCCCCGGTAATAGATACAATTAATTTTCCCATCTTTTCTTTTCCTTCTTCCGTAGCCATTATGCTTAAGGTTACTCCTATAATTATTGCTATTATAAGTGATATTATAAAAAGGTAGAAATGTTGGAAAGATAATCTAAGAATTTTATTATAATTTTCGAGAAAATAATTAAGGAATATCACGTTTGTCTCCAGTTATTGTGTTTTTATTTGTTAACTTCTTCAAATATATCGTTTAATTTAATAATCCCCGTAAATATTTTTTTTCGGTTAACTACAGGTAATATTTTTTCTCCGCTTTCTAACATTATAGAAAGGGTTTCCTTTAAAGAATTATTTCTTTCTGTAAAAATGGGGTTATCATCAAAATTAATTTCTACTTGTTCCTTCTTTTTAGATTTCTCCAGCCAGTAGCGGCCTATAAGTTTATGGTATTTATCCAGAACAAAAGCAATTTTTACTTTCTTTTCCTGGAGCTTTTTAATAATTTCTCTCTCTGTTTCTCTATTAGAGACAGTAACCAAATTATCTTTAAGAATAAAGTCTTTTGTTTTTTTTAGGGAAAGAGCTTTGATGCTTCGGTCTTGCCCCAGTAAATTTTCCACAAATTTATTTGCAGGGTTAGCCAGTATCTCGGCTGCATCGTCATATTGGACTAAACTACCATCTTTAATGATAGCAACTTTATCTCCTAATTTGATAGCTTCATTAATATCATGAGTTACAAAAACAATGGTCTTTTTAATCTCTTCCTGGATTTCCAGAAATGAATCTTGTAATTTCAAGCGATTTATTGGATCGATTGCTCCAAATGGTTCGTCCATTAGCAAGACTTCCGGATCAGCACCTAAGGACCTGGCCAAACCAACCCTTTGTCTTTCCCCTCCGGAAAGCTGTAGGGGATATTTATAGGCAAAATTAAAATCCAGGGTTACTATATCCAATAATTCTTCTACCCTTTTTCTAATTTTCTTTTCATCCCATTTTAGTAGACGTGGTACAGTAGCAATATTATCGTAAACAGTGAAGTGGGGGAAAAGACCTATTTCTTGGATTACATATCCAATGCTTCTTCTTAATGTTACCGGGTCTATTTTATTGATTGAAACACCGTTTAATTTAATATCTCCTTTATTGTATGGTGTCAGACGGTTAATCATTCTCATAGTTGTAGTTTTTCCGCAACCGGAAGGACCAATCAGCATAGTTAGTTTCCCTTTTTCAATATTTAAACTAAGATTATTAACTGCTACTTTCCCATCAAATTTTTTAGTAACATTAATTAATTCAATCATAGCAGGATTCTCCTTTTCTTTTATCTTTTAATTTTTAAACCTTTCGGGGTAATCCAATTTTCTACCATCAGTAAAAAGTAATTTACCCCAATTCCTAAGGCGGAAACTAGGATGGCTCCAACCAATACCATTTTTAAATTCGAACGACCGATTCCAGCGAAAATAAAATAACCCAACCCACCGGCAGCTACCAGAGAAGCAAAGGTAGCAACACTGACACCCAATACAATAGCATTGCGAACACCGGCCATAATTACCGGTATTGATAAAGGAATTTTTATTTTCCATAAAATTTGTTTACTGGACATCCCCATACCTTTAGCTGCTTCTATCATTCCCTGGGAAACTTGATTGAGAGCTATATAGGTATTTCGGGTAATAGGAAGAAGGGAATATAAAGCTATGGCAATAATTGCCGGGACCATCCCCAATCCCAAATTAAATGGTGCCAATAAAATAACCATAAGACCAAATAAAGCCAGACTGGGTATGGTCATTAAAATACTGGTAATATAAATAACAAACTTAGCCAGCTTGGGTCGGGAGGAAATATAAAATCCTAATGGAATACTTACAATAATTGATATCGGAATACTAATAGCAATTATTTCTAAGTGCCTTAGTAATTCTTTTAAAATTATTCCCTGGTAATAGCCCAAGAATTCCATGAAAGAAATTTCCATTTTGTTTTGTGCTTCCTCTCTTTTATATTTTAGCTACTTTTAATTTTCTCCAACTTTTTTTGAATATCTTTTTTAGTTAATTTTTCAGTTTTCATCATGGAGGATATTTTTTGAATCGACGAGAGAATAAGATTTTGTTCCCAGTCTTCCAGTTTATTGAACTTTTGAGTAAACTCTTCGTTTAAAAGAGAAGGTTTTTCCCCAATGGCTATTTTCCTTTTTTCGGTGATTTTTATAAATACCCTTCTTTTGTCATAATTATATCTAATTTCTTTATTACCTCTCCGATAGGGCTCATATTTCTTTCATTTGTACATTGCTTAACTTTATCTGTTTGTTATGACTTCCCTATATCTGCGATCTTTCGCAAATTCATCAAAAGACAAATATCTCTTGCGCTTTGAGTAATATTTAAGCTCTTTCAAATTCTCCACATCTTTTTTAAGATTCCTTACTTTCTTTAAGTTTACAGCCATTAGGACATTGCCAAGATCCCCTACTGAGACGACCATCTTTAAGGATCTTAGGACTCCATACCTTACCGCAAATTTTACACATAAAAACTACCTTTTCTTCGTCTAAAATCAACACGATTTTAGGATTCAAATTTCTCATTCTCCTCACCTCTTTTGCCTTACTGCCTGAATTAAATAGAATAAAATAAAGAGATGACTTGATATAACTTAATTAAAAATTTCTTGATCCTCATTTAGAATCTTCTTTCAAATTCTTTTTTTGGTTCAGTCTTTCTCGGTTCATTGCCTTAGCTTTAGCAATTATAATCATATAGAATTCTTGCTCGTTTATTTTATCCTCTTTTGCTAAGTTAATTAGTTCCCGATAAAATTTGTCGAATTTATTTAAAAAACTTAACCTACCGGGGCACATTAATTTTCCCTCCTCTTTTTTTTATAAGGGGTAAGTAAAATCTGATTAAAAATCCGGCCGCTGGGATTCGATTCCTTAATTTAAAATCTAATCATCTTTTTTCATTTGTTATCGATTATCTTTAATCTTTTTTTAAATCCTTCTGTTTTGTTAATTTATTTTGAATTATCCAAAAACTTTGCTGCTGAAGTTATATGTTTTGCTGCCTTTTCGACTATTGAGGGGTTAATATTGTGAACTTCTTCCCAGCCTTTTTGTATAGAATCGGTATGTTCTCGGGCAGCCCAGGGGCCGGTTCCCACTTGAAATCCGTTAGTCCATTTATATAAAGGTGGCAACTTAATATTAAAATACTCTATGTAGCCCATTACATCTTCGTGACTCCAATTATAGATAGGGGAATAATAGACTACGCCGTGTTTATTTACTTTCATACCATCTTTGCCGGGGTCATTTCCGTCTTTTATCCGACTGCCAACCAGAAGCATATCAATTTCATTTTCTTCAAAATACCACTTCTGCCCAGTATTCTGAACAATCTTGTACCAGATGGAAGCTATTTTTCTATGCTGAGGAAAGAGCATATGCCGGTTTTTTGCCAGCCATTTTAAGTCCTGACCGGTATTAACAACTTCCAGGTTATTCGGACCATGTTTATCAGTCCAGTTAATCACTTCGGGATATTCAAGATTACTTCTAACCCAGAAGGTTCGATTGATGCCGATCTGCTGACATATATGTTTTAAAACCATAGAATCTTTACCACCACTCCAGGATACTGCCACTTTCTTCCCCTTAATCTTCTTTTTGATCTCCTTTTGAGTTTTGTTCTTCAAACAAATTATCCTTTTTCGATACTCTGGATCTTCTTTCAATCTTTCTCTTATTCTTTCCAGAGTTTCTATCCATTCATCCTGCTCTATTTGCTGTTTAATTCCTAAGATAATACCAACTCCTTTTTTTAATTTTAGAATATATTATTAATTATTATATAGCCTTATTTCCTAAATATCCCCTTCTTTTAATCTTGTTTAAATCCTTCTATTTTGTTAATTTATCTTTCCTTGTATCTTCTTTTAATTTTTTGCCTGATCTATAAGATATCAAGGCCACTACCGGGAAAATTAATATTTGAATCAAATACCACTACATTATTTTAATTACCCCCTTTTTTTGTTTTTTACCAAGTAAAAATACTTCATATTAAGATGATTTAATATTTCATAGGTTATTCCAATAAAACAATTCATAAAAAATAATTGTGTTTAATTATAAGAATTTAGTTACCTCCTTTTTTGTTTTTTTTGCCAAATACTATTGGAATTTTTGATTGGTTTTTTGTTTGTCGTTTATTATATTGTAATTAATTACAGTATAAATATTGACGCTGCGGTTAAGTGTGACAACGTAAGATTAATAAAATAAGTAAAAAATGTTGTAGCCGGGATGGCTATTCGAAGGAATACTGAAGAGATTTGAATATAAATTTTAATTGTTTTTTAATAATATTTTTTAACATTGTATTATAAATTATATCTGGTTTCTCTTAAAAAATCAAATGTGCGGATTACCTCGTTAAAAAAGTTACTTATTTTTTATACAGATATTTAGCTTAAAACTATTAAAATAAAGCTAAATCTTTATTTTTTACATTATTTTCCTTATAATGAGCTATCCCCTTATAAAGAGGATCTTCTAATATATATTTAATAGTACCAGTATATCACTTGCCACCGGGAAACAAAATAAGTAAATATTTTTTACTTTTTCTACACTTCATATTTATTCGACAAAACAATTATAAAATCCTTTTTTTTAAAAATATATTTCAAACTTTCCAGTATGTAATTCTTGGTATTTACCGATAAATCGGTAAAAACGGCTGCAGGTTGTTAGAAATAACAGAAAATAACAAAAAACAGGTTGCGATAAATCGCGGAAAATGTCCTGATAAATCAGGGAATATCAGGGATCAGGTTAGTATTGAGATAATAAATAAGCAATGAACTTATTTATTTTGAATTTCAATTTTAATTATCAATTAGCACAATTTGTAGAAGATAATTATGAGAATTAATAAATGGTCTTCTATAATTACTAAAAATAGTTCATCAATTGTAATAGAAAAACTTGATTCTTTGGGAAAAAGAAAAAAACAAATTGAAAATGGAATTCAATCTTTAGAAAATATGATTTCAGATATTGAAAGGGATGCAATAAATAAAGAATTAGTAATGTTGACTCTAAATAAATTCACTGAGGTTTTTGATCATCTGCAACCTTACAAACAAAAAGAATTACTTAAATTAGTTATTCATAAAGCTATTTTAAGAAAAAATGAAATAAAAATAGCCCTCTACGGGCGATTACCCGAAAAAGGGCTATTTTTAATGTATCTGAAACTGGGATATGCTCCCAGACAGTTTACTGGCTCCCCAGACAGGACGAGTTTCGCAACTTTTGTATGAGTGAAGAAACTGAAAAGGTGTATCAGAAGTTAGAAGAAGTTATTAGTATCTATTGAAAATTAAAAAATAATAAAAAGTGCAGAACCATTTGATAAAGAAGTTCTGCCCATGGATTTGTCTGGCTCCCCGGGTAGGTCAATAGGCAGAACTTTTCGCATTGTCTCCATTCTTCCAAAATAGAAGAATAAGAAAAAACATATTAAATATTTAAACTTTATTATACCTTTTAAAAGTTTCTTTTAAAAAATAATATTCATTCTCACCATAAATATTACATATTTTATTTGCAATTTCTTTTTGATTTTTAGAATATAAAACTTCTACTACCTTTGTTATATATTTAGTATCATAAGGTGCAGGTACTTTATATTTCAGCATTTCCAAAATAAGTTTTCCAATCTTTTCAGGATTTTTATCAATATGCTTGTAATATTTTCGATAAATCCAGCCAGGTTTATATTGATCAATATATTTAACTGAAAGCTTTAACCAATTAAATATATCCTCATCTATTTTATCAACAAGATTAAGCCAATCAATTAATTCTACTGCAATATTTTGAAATTCCGATTTCTCTTCATTTTCAGAAATTATATTAAATATTCTTTCCCAAAGTGGTTTAATTTTTTGCTTTACCTTCTCTGTCAATTTTTCACGAAACATTTCTACAAATCTTACTACTTCCGCAATTTGGTATTCTTTCTTATCTTCTAAAATCTTTGAAATTAAACTATTAGGATCTTTTAATTCTTCCCAGTCCTCAATATAACCAATACAAATATGCTGTATCACTTTCCCGTTAATATGCCTTTCTGAAAATTCATAATTGAGTGCATCTAAAAGAATATTATTTCCCTTCAATAGATTGTAGATTTCTAAGTATACTTTATCTGCATAGGCAAAAAATCCAATAATGGATGATTTGTATAAAAGTTTGTCTTTTTTATAAAAAATTTTATTAATATTCTTTTGAACCCATTTTTTATTTAAATAATATAAGCTTAAGAAATATTGTCCGAGTGTGAAATAAAATTCTGATGTTTCGTTTCCCAATCGATTTGTAAAATCTTCTTTTATTTCTTTTTTCCATCTATCTTCTTTGGTTAAATCAGGGTTAATTCTTACATAACGAAGGGAATAAGATATCATGGCAGAAAATATCTGATATTTAACAGAATTGATAATTCTACTATGTAAATCATCTTTCTTATCTAAATCAGATTTAGCATTTTTAGATAGTAATAGTAATATTTTTTCTGATACAAGTAAATGTTTTTTATCAAAAGTATGGTCATCATTTTTAGTTCCTTCATGAATTAGGTAGGCAATCTCAGTTATAATTGAATTTCGATAATTGTAATGACTTTTCTCATACTCTGCTTCCCAAAAATCTCGATAATTATCATTTTCTAAATCAATAATTGCCAATATATAACCAAAAATATTTTCCCAATGGAATGACTTGTTTTCTCGCCAAGCTTTATTCAATCCTTGTAAAATAACTCTATGGTAAGAGAAAGGAAGCTTAAAAAATGGCTGTAAATCTTCTGTATACTTACTTGGATTTTCTGTAATACTCTTTCTAAGTGTATCCTCAAGACCTTCTTGAGTAGGTTTATTAAAAAATTTTTCTTCTTTAAAATTGATTAAATATTGAGAAATCTGTTCATTTGTCATTTTTAGTAATTCCTCAGCAGAAACAGGTGACATATCAGTTATCCCACGAACATCCATCCATATTACTTTCCCAGGATATGTAATTGGAGTAGGATTAATTTTTTTATTCAACTCATATTCCTTCAGAACTTTTTCATTATTGGTCTTTAATAAAGTTTCCAGCCATTCTCTTTTTCTATAAGCCTTAGCTTCTTTTGTTTTTTCTTTATAATCTTCCGTATTGATCCAATTAATAATTATTATAATTTGTTCTTTACTAAAAAGAGTGCAGTTATTTTTAAACAATTCATATATTTCTGGCTTTAATTGATAATTATCTAAGGGGTTGTTGCCTTGCCAACCTTGCCAAAAAAGAACATTTAATTTTTTATAATGATGGTTTATTACATGAATAGCAAGGCGTTTGAATATAGAATGCTTTTTATTTAATAAAATGGATATATCTTCTTTAATTGCCTCCGGGTTTGACTGGTCGTAAATATCTCGAACAAACCGGACGATTTGATATTCATAGCTATCTGTAGATCTAGGTTGCTTCTCATCTTTGATAGTCCAAATAGAGTGAATATCAAATTCATACTTATCTTTTTTTAATATTTCTCCAATTTGTTTAATACCAATTAAAGATACTTCTTTCCCACATAGATCGGCAATTCCTTTTTTATTTTTATCGAAAAAATCATGAAGTATATATTCTTCAATAATTGATTTATATTTATCTGTTAATCCCTTAATTTCTTTTCTATATATAAGAATTATTTCTAATAATCTCAATAATAAATTTTTTGCTTGATCTTTAATAAGCTTTGGAATAAATTCTTCACATAATGTTCTAGCAAATAAATGATTTCCCCATCTAGTATTTAAAGCTTCCTCAATAAATTTTAAATGAAGATCATTTATATTGTTTGTTGGTAAAGTACAAAGAATATTTAATATACCTAAATCTGTACGATTATTATCAATTCTTTTACTACCTTCATTTTTATATGATATAATCACATTTACAATCTTAAAAATAATTTTTTTAATTTGCTCATCTTTTTCTTTTATGTTTCCAACAGCAATTTTCTCTAAATATTTTAATTCTGGCCAATAGGGAGTTTTATATCCCTCACGACCACTTAATTCATAAGGATGAGGGTTATTTTCCGGTTTAAAATAACCTTCTTTATAGATAGGTTTTAACCATTGACTAGAATTTATGATTTCAGATATTTTTTCAAAAAAATATCCCTTAATACCTTCGACTTTAAAATAACTTTTTATTTTAGACCAATTTTTTGGAGTATATTTATTTGCTAATATATCAATCTTAAATGAAGCTTCATTAAAATTTAGTTTTGGACTGTACATCTTCATCTATACTTCTAGCCTCCCCTTTAATGTTAATTTTTTTCATCTTTTCTTTAATCCTCGATGAACAAGGGATGTTTATACAAAAACTTTCAAACGTATTACAATCAAACTCATAATTGATATTAAACTCATTATTTTTATCTTTTATAAAAAGTTGAATTATTTCTTCAAATTTTCCCCCGGAAATAAAATAAACTATAGGCATATGAGGATAAATATCTATTCTAATAAAATCTCTTGCTGGTCTATTTATATGGTATGAAGTTAAAATTGTGATTTCCTCTATATATGCCTTTTGTCTCGGATCTAAAGGAAATGAAATTGGTTCCCTTAAAGTTTGAAACAATTGGCTAGACAAAATTCTTAGATTTGTTTTTTTACCTCCGCTCATTGTAATGTCACCATTATTTTTAATAATAACAGCCCCTACTACATAACGCTTCCATGCTTCATTAAATGTAATATAAATAATATCTTTGCCTTTCTCTCCGGATCCATGCCAATCTTCAACATTCGGGTAACAAACTTTCAAATAAGGAATAACTATTTTTTTTCTCAGATCATTCTCTTTTAGTTTTTGTAATTCTTCTTTGATAGACATTTATAGTATTCTAAAACTCCATACATAATAATTTTTAATTATTTTTACAAATAAATTTAATATCTAATAAATTAATGAAAAATCTAATCCAATAACATAAATAGGAACTTGGATTGCACTCTTAAAGTGTGGAGATATTTTTTTACTTTTCTTAAGAATTATTTTTTAAAAATTAATTCAAATAATTTATCTGCTAGGTCCTTGTTTATTTCTTTTAATATCTTATATTCATCAACAGCTAAATCATGCTTATTTTCATATTGATAATATATTCCTAATAAATAATGTGCATTCGCGTTATTTTTATCAAGTTGAATAGATTTTTCTAATAGATTTTTTCCATTTAAATAATCTTCTAAAAGAAGACAAGATTTTCCCCATATTTCATATACTTCAGAACAATCAGGATCTATTTTTATGGCATCCACCATAACATTAATTGCTTCGTGGTAACTTTTTCTTCCTATTAAAGCATGTCCTAGCATTAAATAAAATTTTATATTTTCTGGTTCAATCTCTATTGCTTTTTCACATATCTCTACTGCAGGTGTGTATCGTTCTAATAAAAGATAAATTTCACATTTCCGACTATATGCTTTTATATCATCAGGTCTAATCCTGATAGCTTGGTTAAAAGATGATATTGCCTTTGCATATTCTTCAATCTTACAGTAATAAATTCCAAGGTTGTAATATAATCTAAAATTCTCTGGTTCTAATTTCAATAAAATATTTGCACAATCAACTGCTTCCAACCAATTTTCGATATAATCATAACAATCTAAAAGATTATTTAAAACAGATATATCGTTAGGTTCTCTGTTTAAATATTTTCTATATGCTTTAATTGCTTCGGAATAATTTTCTAAATTTTCATAAGAATATCCTAAAAATATATAATGAATTGCGTCAGTACTCTCTTTTTCTAGCTCAATCGTTTTATTAATATATTCAATAGATTTTTTATACTCCTGTAGCTCAAAATAGCAAAAGCCAAGAGCTGAATATGCCCCACCTTTTAGAGCGGGAGACAAATCTACAACCTTTTTAAAATATTCAATTGCCTCTCTATTTAAGCCTAATCTTCCCTTGCAATATCCAATCTGAAAATATGCATAAGGGTCTTCCGGATCTTCCTGAATAGCTTTTTCGAAAGCTTGGATTGCTTCTTCATAGTTTCCTTTTTCTAAATAATCATCTCCTATACCGGAATAAAAAGGAGTAAATTTTGTCTTTTCTTCATTGTCTTGATTTGAAGATGAAATTACCTGGCTTTGAAAACTTAATATTAGGACTAATATTATTAGTATAATTAAAATAATATTCTTTCTCATTTTATACAACCTCTATTGTATAAATAATAAAATATAGTTTTTTCTGTTGCCTTCATCCAGGATAAAATATTTATTTTTAGGTTAAGTAATTATATAAGATTGATGGTTGAATAGTTAGTATAGTAAGAGAGAGTTAATTGGTGTGTCTCTTGGAATAGAGAATGGGTGTTACTCTTAAGCTAAGTTTTAGATAATAAAGCTTTTATTTTAGAATAATGATATCAAAGATATCCTGCTAATATAAACGCACATTATTCAATTTTTTAGTACACTGCTTTCTTTATACTACAAGTCTATTTAAAAATCCTTCTTTTCCTGGAAAATAATTTATAAAAATAAAAAAAGCCCTTCAGCTTGATTGCCAAAGGGCTGGAAATTGACAAGCTCCCCAGACAGGACGACTTTCGCAACTTTTGTATGAGCGATGAGACTGATAATGTGTATCACAAATTGGAAGAAGTCATTGGAATCTGTTAAAGATTTAAAAAGGCAGAACCTTATTAAAGAAGTTCTGCCTTCGTTATTGTCTGGCTCCCCTAACGTTTTCCAGTTGGAACCAAATTATCCAAGATATGCGTAACATCTATAAACTAAAGGAGTTATTTAAGGTTCCTATAAGTGCAATAAATTCAATTTAATAGCTTATTATCCCTTATTTATTAATAAGTATACTCCCTACTCTTATTCTAACCATATATATTATATAGATTATATTATAAAATAGGATAAGGACTATCTTCTAAGATAACAAATTAATTAAGTAATATCATTCCTTTTTGGCTCTTAACTTTCTCCGGATTCAATAGACCTTTTTTAATATACCGGGTAATGGTGCGCTTGCTTTTGCTTAAAAGCTGACAAACTTCGTTTAATGAAATATCTTTTGCCATACTGCCTCCTATACTTCATATCTGACTCAACCCTTACTTTTTATTCATAGATAATTTCGTCAAGTGCATATAAAAAACAAACTGCAGCAGACCAATGTAGATTTTCCGGATTTTCGTCTAAATATTTATCAAATATTTTGACAATCTGCTCCAACGTCATATCTTTCATTTTTTCTCCATATTTCTGATAAATTTCGGGCTCATAAGCTTCAAAAATTGCATAAAGAGCATCCATCAGTCCCCTAACGTAAATAACTTTCTCATATTCTTGAAATTTTAAATAATCATTTCCACTTGTAGCATTTAGAACTCCCTGAATTCCTTCCGGTTCTTCTGCACTTAAAATATTAACTGAAATAAATGAAAATATAATCAATAATACTAGAAAAATAATTATTCCTTTAGATTTCAATTCATTTCCCTCCTTCTTGTTTATTGACAAAACCTAATGGTCCTTCTGCTCTTTCCTAATATTTCACAAACTTCATTTAAGTTTAGATCGGATTTTTCCATTTTTTAAAATCTCATTTTTATAGTTTCTTACTTCTTATGCCCATAAAATGCAGGATATTCTCCATATCTGTCATAAACCCATATACCGCCATGACCATTTTCTGTTTGACCAATTTTAACTCGCTCGCACCAATTATTGTTATAAACACTTATTGCTCCACCATACAAATCCTCAGAACACATTATAGTACCCCCAACACCGTCTCTGGTAAGAGTCGCTACCATTCCACCACCTTCATCACTAGCTCTCATAACAATTACCTCACCACCATCTTTATCATTAATAATTATTCTTCCTCCCTTATCAATAGAGGATATTTGTAAAACCTCATTTCCTTCATCATTCACCACAATAATATTCTTTGCTATAATCTTTTCTTGGATTGCTACCTGACTTTCAACATTATTATCTGTCAAGAACACATAAAACACCAATATTGCTAATACCGAATAAAGAAAAATTCTTTCAAGTTTTTTCATTGTCTTGCCCCTCCCCAAATTCTTTATCTTTTTTTTTATCCGCAAATAATTTATATTCAAAAATACAGCAAAATGTTAAAGATAAAAGTCATATATACCAAGTTCTTCCCCAATCAAAAGGATTACCTTCATAAAAAGTTCTTGTAGTAATACCAAGTTCACGCCATATGCTGTCCTCAGGAAGTGTTTTCGTTATTACTGTATACCCTACGCTATTCGCAATTATCAAAGTAATAAAAAGAACTATAATCGGAACAGAAATTGCCAGGACTAATCTTTGTTTTTTATTCATTTTTAAAGCCTCTTATCTAAAAAATATTTTCAATGGCGGGAAATAATTTCTCTACTTTAGCTTTCGTTTCAGATAGATATTTTTCATCTATAAAAAAGCTTTTAAATTCCTTAACACATAAATACAATAGGAAATTATATAAATAATGAATAATCCCTTCTTGTTCACCTTTAGCACCAGCAATATGAATATAATTATTTCTCATATGCCTAATTACATCTAAAGCATTGTTTACATCTATTTCTTTAAAGCCAAAATAATCATAGATTGGGCCATGATAACTTTCTAAGTACATTCCATCTACCCAAATTTTTTTCTTCGGAATATTTAAAGGTAATTTTTTAGTTGAATTAAAGTAGTCTTTATCTTCTTTAACACTATTTTTAAATAACTTTATACACTCACCGAAACTTATCGTTTCTAATTTTGTAATAAATTTTTGTGCTTCATCATATAAGGAATCTAAAACTTTTTGCTCTTGAGATACATTTTCAAAGTTTGTTTCTTCAAATGTTTTAATCTTCTTCAAAAAGGAACCTGTAAACTTTTTTCCTGAAAAACCTTTATTAATTATATATCCTTTTTTTAAAAGAATTATTTTAAGTATATGTTCTGCATTCATACCCATAATAGCCATATATTGAAAATGCTTTGCCCTGCACTGGTAAAATAATTTATGTTCTTTAGATGTTTTATCCTCATTATATGGAGGACAATTTTTATTCTCTTTAAATAACCTTCTTATTAATGCAAAATTTTCTTTTATATAATATAAATAATCTTCTTTTATCTGTCTTGTATATATAATAGCTATTTTTTCATGCATTTTTTTCTCCAAATATTTATTAAACTACATGTTTATATTAAATAATTTTCTGAAAAGTATTAATATTTCTAATTAATTATTTAAAATATAATTCTTACCTTCCCCCTGTTCTCCTCGCAAAAGTATAAACAAAAAGTGCCATCATAATAGCACCAAGAAAAGCTTCTGAACCTGCCAAAATTCTTCCCCATCCTTCAAGTGGTCTAAAATCACCATAACCTAAAGTGGTAAAAGTAATCAAGCTGAAATATAAACTATCAGGAAAATTTCTTATTACATTATTTTTCAATAATCCTTTAGATGCTAAATCAACAATATCTCCAGAATTTTGGTGAATAGCAGTTCCTTTTATTTCAATTATTTCAGGATTACCAATACCAATTAAATTAAAAAGTAGAGCAAATATAAATATTATTACTAATGCTGTTTTTACAACATTCCAGGGTTTTTCTCCATAACCATAAATCATATTTGAAAAAGCTGATGTTATCCATTTTTTGAAATTTCCCTTTTGTATCCATCTTAAAATAGGGAATTTCTCTATTTTACTTTCTTCTTTCAAAACTTTTTTATAGTAAGGAAATGAATGTGATAATCTATCCATATCTTTTTCTTTCTTATAAGCCCAACTTTCATCATCGTATCTCCCGATTGAATGAAAATTATTCTTAATGAGAAGATAAATTTCTTTAGTCTGAATAAAATCTCCTTCATTCTCTTGTATAATATGACCCTCTAAATCCTTTCGCTTTATATTAGTATTTCTCAATCTAGTATTTTTAAAGTCAATCTTGGCATCTTTTCCCAACTTAAGGGATAATGATATATTTTCTAACAAAGTGCCATTAAATGTAGCTTTACCTTCCTTAAATCCAAATAATGCAGAGATACCTGAGGAAAATTTTGCTTCTGTAAAATGAATTCGTTCTAACTTTTTTAAATCCCAAAATTGTGCATTGCCATAAAAATTCACTAGCAGGAAAAAAGCCCATTTGAAACTAGATTCATTGAATATTGCATTCCATTTAAAATTTGTAGCATTAAAGTGAACTTTATTAAAATTGGCATAATTAAAAATAGCATCATGCTGAAAATTTACTCCAATAAATTCGGCGTCTTCATGAAATGTTGTCCTCATAAAAATAGCATAGTCATTAAAAGTAATTCCGCTGAAACTAGTTTTTCCATGAAAAATTGCACTATCAAAACGAACCAGATTATTAAATTGCTTCACATTATAATCTTTTCTAAAATCATTATTCCCTATAAAAACAAAACCCATAAAATCATAAACTATATTTTTTAGTTCAATTTCTTCTATGAATTGTTTAAGAGCGTTTTTGAATTCTTCTTCAGTTTTTTCCTCTGCACTGGCATGAAAAATACAATATTCTGATTTTTTATGAGTTGATCTTCCACAAATTGAGCATTTAGCAGGATTGTTTTCTTCTTTTTTCATATATGGCTCCTTAGCACTTTATTTTTAAAGATTCCCTCATTAAAAAATATAAAAGTAAGTATTTTATATTTATAACAAAATAAAAGAAAAAATAACTCCTGTTTATATATTGAATATTAAAGTACACATCCATAATTTTACTGAAAAACTATACTTCCATCTTTGGAAATATTGAGTTCTAAATGTGTAACTAGTTTGGGAAATATATATTCCAAGATGTATTCAGCAATACACAAAGCTTTTTTAGATTCATTTTTGTCTATATTTTCGGCTCGATGTATCACTCTATTTCGACGTTTTTGAACATCTTTCATTTCGGTCCACAACAACTTTGATGAATTTGCACGCTTCAACGAATTAAGATCAATCCCTCCGTACTCCGATAAAATCTTAAAAAGAAGTTCTTGAAATCTATCAATGTTTGTCCGTCTAATTACCATATCTGCAATTATCGATGCCAAGCTTTCACTGTGGATAAGTCCATATACAACTGGTTTTAATAGAGTAGTTTTTATGCCTACTTCTATAGATATTGCTGAAAAAATAAAAGATGCTGTAGGATAGCTTACAGCCAATTGTTGGGCTTTTTCTAATGCTTTAAGGGCCGGTATTGCAATGCCTGGATATTCTCGATAATATGATTGCAATCGTTCAACGGTAAATTCTTGAATTGCTTGTTTTTTATTTTCTTCATATAAGTCGGACATGGCTTCATCGTACATTACATCATCCCATGTCATTGACATAACTTCCCTCCCCACAACGTATTTAGTCCATTCAAGTGATACTAAATAGTGTTTTTATAATAGAAATATATGTGTGTTATTTTACAAATACTTTCATGTAGTTTGTAGATAATTCTTCTAATATCATCTTATTACAAATTTGTAGGTAAAAATATACCTCAAGAAGAAAAGCTATTTTGTCACTCAAATTATTTTTCTGGTCATGAAGTACATTTTGGTCTAAGAAACTTTTAAGTTTTATGAATTCTTCAGTTTCTTGAAGGCTGTATTTTTCGAGATCTCTCATAGTTAGTTTTATTTGATAAGGTAACATCTTCTCATAAACTTCATAAATTTTTATTGTTTTATTTAGCGAATCCTTGTCTTCGGCAGAATCCAAGGCCATGTCTATGCCCATATCCATGCCTAAAAGAAACCCCATATCTTCATTAATACTCTTATAAGATTCGTCTAGTTCTTTTTCACGATTTTGATAGTATTCAAAAAGTTTTTCTGAGGCAGAATAAGCATTTTTCTTCTCTAACTCTCTAAGCCTTTCTTTAAATTGTAATTTTCCTAAAGTGTAACCAAGTATCGCAGTAATAATTGCAGGTCCCAAGCATTTAAATACTTCCACAACACCATTTGTCATTGTCTTAACGCTTTCGATATCCATATCTACTCCTAAATTTAATTTGATAATGCATTTTAAATAAAATATCAATTGTAAAACATAAATTCATTCTAACTTCAATATTTCTCGTGAGGTAATTTCTAAAAATATAAGAAAATAGGGTCTTCACATTTAACATAACTAATTACTTTAAAGGAACTTATTTTTTAATTATTATGAAATAATAATCACAAATTGCTTCTAATTAGACATTACGATAAATCTTTTAAAAATCCTTCTTTTTTTGAAATAATTCCGATAAAAAAGCCCTTCAGCAAAATTGCCAAAAGGCTTGAAATGTCTGGCACCTCCAACAAAACGATTTTCGAACTTTTTGTATGAGTGATGAAACCGAAAAAGTGTATCAAAAGTTAGAAAAAGTAATCAATAATTGAAATTATTATTGATTATCAACTCTATTACGCGAAAAATATGAAAAAGTTACTGAATTATTGAGCTAACATAACCGTCCCCCTGACACTTTCTACAAAACTTAAATAACAATCAAAGTTCACAAATCGCGCCAGAGCGAGGTGGCCGGCTGGAAAACATTGTTAGCCGTAATATTTATAGTAACAGTCACTTATACCATTTTTCAATAATCTTCTCGAATTTCACATTTACCCATTTCTTCTTCCATTCTTGTAAATAATTAATATCTTTTGATGAAGGTTCGGGATTACATTCATTTATTTTTACTAAAGATGGCATTATTAAGGAATCACCGATTAAAATAGCTTCTCCAGAACTTAAAATTGGAAGTGTTTCTGTCAAAGGTCCTAAGCTATCAGGTAACAAACGTTTAACATAATTTTGGTCATCGGGATTAGTAAGTCGCATTGCAATAAAATTATTACACTGAGAAAAAATTGTTTCAGAGATTTCTGAAGGACGTTGAGTTAATAAAATTAAAGTAACTCCATATTTCCTTCCCTCTTTTGCAATTCTTTCAATGGCTATTCGAGAAGAATTATATTTTGCTGATTGAATTTTAGGCACATATTTATGTGCTTCTTCGTATACAAGTAGAATTGGGGTCTTATCAAAGCTCTCATCCATTGATCTCTTAAAATAGTAACCATATTCAAAAATAAGTCTAGAAATTAAAGAGACGGTTATGCTTAAAACTTCAAAAGGAACTCCACTTAAATCAATAACGGTAATATTAGCATGTTTATTATCTTGATAACTTAAGACTTGTTGTAAGGCTTTTTTAAATGATATTTTTTCTACATGATCGCCAAGTAAAAAGCTCAATCTTTCATCACTCAATTTATTCCTTATACGAGATATAAATTTCTCTAATGAACCATCATTATATGTTCCTTTATTAATTGACGAATGTTTAACATCTTCAAAATTATTTTCTTTTTCAAAATAATAATCATATTTTGCTTCATCAGTTTCAAATACTTTATTGTTATCTTTTACTTTGATTTCAGATGGATTTTTATAGTCTCTTGTTTCTTTGCTCAAATTAATTATACAGTTTAATACTTGATTCATAGAAAATATGACAGGTGAATCAAAAAGAATTTTGTTATTATTATTCGTTTTTTGTTTATTTCTGGTAATGATTCTCCGAAGAAGTGAAACTTGATTGTAAGCTTGAAGTTCTCCACTTTCTACAAATAATTCTTCTAATTCTTCTCCATTCATCAGCCAATATGGTAAAATAATATTATCAACATTTAAATGATTTGCCTTTGGGAAAGCTGTGTTATACTCACCATGAAGATCAAAAATTATAATATGAGAATTATTGAGACCATCATAACCATTATCCTTTTCATTAATTACTTTTTGAAGAATTGTAGCAAGTGTATATGATTTACCTGAACCTGTTGCGCCAATTATAGAAATATGTTTATTAAAAAATCGATCACCATCGACAGGAACTAATATCTCACTATCCTGAATCAATTTTGAATACACTAATTGTTTTTTCTTATCAATTTGTGAATAAATTTTCTGTATTTCTTCTTTTTTGGCCGGTTCTACTGAAACAGGAGGTATGGCAATATTATTACCACCTCTGATAAATTTGCCTTCTTTATCAAGAAATCCTATGGGAATAGCTTCAATTATATATCTTCTTTCCTTTTCTTCTTCAGTTTTTTCAATTGAAAAATTTTCAATCATTGCGATAATAGCACAATCTTCAGAATCAGATATTCTTAGATAAGAACCAACAGAAAGTTTTTCCCCTGCAATTTTAAAATTTTCAATATTCTTTACTTCAATTTTAACTTTATTAGGGAAAACACTAGTAACAACAGCATTAATTTCTTTTTCTTCATTTTCCATTTTATCCTCCCAAATATTACTTAACTATATTTAGAATTTGACTAGTTTCTTCGATTTGTATTTTTATATTTCTTTGGTTTGTTTCTATAATAACTGCATGATCTAAATAAAACTGAAAAATTTCTTTAATTTTTATTCTTTCTAGCAATTTGTATAAATGTTCAAAATCTATTATTTTTACTTGTAAGTCTTTGTTATTTAATTCACTCTCAATAATCCGATCTAAACGAAATTTATCGCCATTGAAAAATGTTCCATCATTGAACATTATTCCCTGATCAATTAATTCCCTTTTCAGCTCAATCAGCTTTTTTTCACTTAGATTTAAAAAGCACAAAAAGGGTTGTGGAGATTTTGAAACCCGAAAATATTTTTTACTTATACAATTTACAATCTTATTTATTTCAACTAAATTAACATCATTATGACAATCAATTAAAAATAATCTCTCGAAATTATCAATGTTGGGTACATGAAAAGTAAAAAATTCTTTCTTAATTAATTTTTCATACTTTTCTCTTGCCAAATATTTTGAATAAGATTGATAAAAAATAGTTTTTTCTGCATCTTCCATGAAACAGTTTAAATCACTTTTTGATATTTCTCTTTCATTCATTTCCTTTATTGAAACATCAAGCAGTTTGGATCTAAAAATCGAATGATAAATAATTGCTTTATCTCGGGAAGGCAAAGAGAATGAATTTTTTATTAACTCAATTAATTCTTTAAATTGTTCTTCAAAATCATTGGAGAAAGAAATTATGAAATTAGCAATAAAATCTTTCTTTAAAAAAGAAAGATAGTCATCTTTTTTATTTCCAAGAATATTATCAAGTACGGACAGACTTAGTTTATAATTACTTGGTTGTTTATCTCTAAAATAGCAGTAAAGACAAAAATTTTGACTTTTATCGTTTTTAAATAAATTTAGTAACTGTATAACTGGATTCTTAATTTTTGATGGCGAATAATTCTGTGTTTCTTTATGCTTAACCTGAATAACATAGTCTTGGATATTAATATCTTCTCTTTTTTCAATTCCTACTTTTTTGCTAGGATTTCTTAATATCTCTATTAAAGCTTTATCAAATTGATAGAGAAATCCTTTTATTGCATAATAACCGCCGTTGTTGTTCATGGTAGTATGCCATCCTTCGTATCTATTATTCTTTAATTATACGGCTCACGCCGGACATCACCTGAAACATTATTTGCATTATTTGGGTCAGGCTTCACAAGTTCACAAAAAAGTTATTTTTTTATTATTGTATTGTTTTTTTAGTATAGATTTATATTTATAAAGCGTTTTTCAACAATTATAAATAAAAAAGACAGGATAAAAAAATAAGGGTATTATTTTCTTACTCTGTCTTTCTACTTGAAAGATTTTTCCTAAGAAACTAGGAAATAATTCTTTTTAGCAAACTCTGTAAGGGTTTTCCCAAAAATTAGGAATTGCCCCGTTTGTGCTTTTTATGATAAAGCTGGCCAGAGTTCTGTCCGGTAACAGTCCTTTTGCCTGAGAGTTTGGATACTTATGGTATCTTGCCTCTTTGGCTCCTTATCTTTCTTGTTTTGATAAAAGAAAAGGTCTCTCCTGTTACCTTTATACAGGCTTAATTAAATATGTTTTTTATAATATACAAATTATATACAAATTAAGTATATCACATGTATTTTTAAAATCCATCTTTTTTTAAAACATTTTATAAACAAAAAAGACCTTTAGTAAAATGCCAAAGGGCTGGTTATTGTCTGGTTCTCCAAACGAAAATCAGTTGGAACCAAATTATAGAAGAATTACGAAACATCTATAAACTAAATGATTTAATTAATCTTCCTGTTGGTGTTCCAAATAATGTGTAGTGAAATATAGGCCCTTAAATCCTAAGGATTTCTTTGTTAATATGGCAAGCATACTAGAGAATAGGAGAATATGGTAGTAAAAGGGAGTATACTGCAGAAAAGAAGGTTAAATGTGGGGTATTTCAGGAGTCACAAAAAATAAGAGCTAATATAAGCGTGTTTTAAGCGCCTATTTTAAAGTGGCTGGTATGAATCATCCTATTTTTTAAATACGCCTCATATACGCCAAATACGAAGCTTTTTTCTAAAACGCTAAAAACCTTATATATCAACGGTTCCCCGTTTTCACGAGGACAAGCTTATTGATTTTTAGCAAAATCAACCCGTAATTCATTGATTGTCTGTTTGATTTCCTTGATTTCAGCAGTAACATTATGGGAAAATTCCTTTTGATTCTTGATTATTTCATTAATAAAAAACTCTAATTTCCACACCAGGTATACAGAAAGCACTAGGGGAAAGCCATTATTTGCTATTAATTTTAGCATATATTCAATATCCAATTAATTTACTTCCTTTCCAAACCCGTTTTGGCCCAGGCCTAATATCCAGATGTAAGAAATCCTTCTTTTCATAATATCCAATACCATTAAAACCTATTTCCTGAGCAAAAAGGAGAAGGTCAAAAAGCAAGAAATCCTTTACGTGAATGTCTACCGCCATACCCAGAAGATGGTAAGAACCGGAAACTCCCCCTACTCTTTTATTTTCTTCCTTACAGCGGTAACCGGAATTGATATATATTGGCCTATTTATAACCATCCTTAAATGATTCAACCTGGCAAAAAGGTCCGGAGATAACATAACCCGCTTACAGCAGGGACACTCAAATTCATATAAAGAAAAATATTCAGTTAATTCTATATCATTAATTATATCCATTATTTATATTTTAAGGTCCTGCCGTTTCTTACTACATCCGGCATAGCCTTATATATAATTTCATTCACCTCCGGGACCGTAGCTTTCATCAGATCCTTTACATAGGAAATTTCACCCTCTTTTAATTCGACTTTTTGCTTCCTTAATATTTCAATTAATTTAACCCAGGCTATTTTCCATTTTTCCTCACCATTTCCTATTCCCAGCTCTTCTTCTGCCCAAAGCATAGCGGAAAGAATAGCCTCTTTTATTTTGCCTGCCCTGTCCTGGCCAAACTTGTTTATCATAAATTTAGAGAGCAGACCAACCAGAAAGACAAGAGCGAAATCTAATAGATATTTAGTGATAAATACTTCTAACATTTATTACTCCTTCTCTCTCCCCGGGAAGGTCCGCGGAGCCTTCCAAGGAAGATTTTTATATTAATTTATTATATATTACACATCCATAACATCAGTAGACTTATAATCGAGTATCCGGGCATTTACTTTAGCTACTAAGTCATTACCATTATTATGGAAGATGTTCTTAGCGATGATCGTGTCCATAACTCCTTCAATGGCTGCATCCTGTGCCGCAAAATCCACATAGTCTCCATCATCTACATTCTTGGGGTTATTCAAGGTTAGATTTATGGTTTTTGCTGCACTATCTCTAAATTGCATATACAGTCTCTTATAACTGGTTACTTCTCCTAATTCGGTTGCCATTTTATTTTTTCACCTCCTTTTTTGCTTATGGTTTACAATTATTAGCGATTATTCAGTAAGTTGAGATTCTTTTTCAAGTCTGGTTTCATCTACGGTGTATTTCTGCAGACCCGCTAAAGCGGTAGCTGTATCATAGACATCTTGATCTAAAGCAGCTGATTTAATCTTAGCAAAGGTCTTGCTGTTGATGATAGGTGCTCCGGTATCCGGATTGGTGCCTATTACCAGTCTAAACTGCAAGCTTGAATCACGAGGAACTGTTATTACTGTTGCCATTTTTTTCACCTCCTTTTTTTGAATCCCCGATCAGGTCGAGGACAGGCTTTAATTCAAGCAAAACTAAGTGGTATATGCTATATTTTACCATACTTGACATATTTAGTCAAGATTAAAGCGTCCTCTCTGATTTACATAGATAAAAGTGTATTTTTCTTTAATTTCCTTAATATTGCTCCTTATTTTATACAACTAAAAAAGGGATCCTCCCCGATACAAGCCTGTCCTCGACCTGATCGGGGAAAGGACCCCCGGACTTGCCCATATATAAACCTATTATTTGTAAAATTAATAAAAGAAGTTATAATAAGCTAAGAATCTATAAGGATATATCACAAGGGATACTAGTGGTTACTTTTCGAAACTTCACCTGGAGTCGTGCATAAACGAAGTAGTTCGCAAAACATACCAAAGGGGGGCAAAAATTATGAATAAATCAAAAGAAAAGCTCTTACAAATGAACAAAAAAGTTTTGGTCACCTACGCTACGAAGTCCGGGTCAACAGGTGAGATAGCAGAGGTCATCGGAAAAGAGCTTGGCAAATGTGGTGCAGAGGTGAATGTGCAACCAGTCACAGATGTAGATGACATTAACTTATATGATGCAGTGATCGTAGGTAGTCCCATTTTCTACGGGAAGGTGTTGTCAGGGGTTAGAAAGTTTCTGGCGAGGTATGAAGAAAGTTTGTCTCAAAAGCGAGTTGTTTATTTTCTCGCAGGTATGGAGATGCATCAGATTACTGATGAACCTCTTCCAATTCCAGTTTTTCTTGATCCAGGATTTGAGGATCAGCCAAGGCCAAAGAGTGAAATGGATTTTTGGGAAAAGATGCATGCAGTATCTGCCTTTCTAAGTCCACTTATGAAGAAGGCACCGAAAGTCAAAGCCATTGGAGTCGGCTGCTTTAAAGGGAAGTTAGACTTCGGGACATTGAGCGGATTTGGTTGGTTGATAATGAAGCTGATAGTGAAGTTCAGGAGGGAGATCAATGAGGGAGATTTTCGTAACTGGGAAGCCATTAGAAACTGGTCTGCTAACATGTGTTTGGAGTTGCTAAGCGAAATCGAAAATAAAAAGCAATCTTAAAAGTAGTTAATATGCCCCTTCGTTCGCACTATAGTCTAACAGCGGATAAAAGGGAAATCAAAGATTTCCCCAAATCCCGACTTCGTCGGGACTTCGCATAGCCCGATTCCGTTAGGCGAAACGGCGGCAAAAAAACAAAGGAGGTAGTAATAGATCATGGAACGCTTGACTTGGAAGATAAGGATCTCAGTGCTATGGCTCTTTATGGCAGTGGCTATGGCAGCCCACAATGCGTTGTCCTTTATGGAGCGGGACGTTGTGGAGCAAATGTGGGAGAAGCAGATGGGCGTGGGGATGCTCGTATTTACGGCGCTCTTCTGGCTGGTTCCCTTGATCATGGCCGCACTGTCCCTGACTCTAAAGGACTCTGCAAACCGTTGGGCGAATATCGTTCTGGGGATTGTCTTTACGCTGCT
>Ga0307428_1000350_pt1 | contig 32692 bp, 16 predicted proteins | sample SalMarWE160240MG_FD_202161 | JGI IMG/M metagenome (GOLD analysis project Ga0307428, IMG submission 202161) | Salt marsh sediment microbial communities from the Plum Island Ecosystem LTER, Massachusetts, United States - WE1603-240 | ecosystem: Environmental > Aquatic > Marine > Intertidal zone >...
CGTTGGGGATACGGTAGTCCTCCCAGGTCACAACAACATTACCAGCTGCATTCATATCAATCGCTGGATGATATTGATTTTTTGTTCCATCAGTATCGTCCACTCTCACCTCATTACCCACAGGTGTTCCATTATTGTTGTATCTCCTCTTATAGATTGATGTTGCATTCCTGTTATCCTCCCAGGTTACAACAAAATTACTCTCGTTCATTGAAACACTAGGGTCATATTGACCCTCTGTTCCTGGACACTGGTCTATTCGGAAGTTAATCCCTTGAGGATTACCTCCATTATCATAAATCTGCCCATAAATATTGAGACCATCCCTATCATCTCCCCATACAACAACAAAATTACCTAATTTATCCATCCCGCAGGACGGGTCATTTTGATACCAGGAACCTCCGTCATCGTTTATCAGGAAATTTCCGCCAAGCCCGGTTGTATCCCCGGTCGGATCGAATCTCTGTCCATAAATATCGTAATCACCATTCCTTCTATCCTCCCATACAACAACAAAATTACCTGCACTGTCCATCTCACAGAATGGGTTGTATTGATTACTAGATATACCATCATCATTTATCAGGAGATTGAAGCCAACCTTACTTCCGGATGCATCAAACAACTGCCCGTAGATATCCCAATCACTTCCACTCCTGTTATCTTCCCATACAACAACAAAATTACCACTCATATCCATGGCTATCCTTGGGTCTTGTTGATTATTACTTGTTCCGTCGTCATTTACAACCATCCTTGGACCTAAGGAATCACCATCAAGATTGAATCTCTTTAGGAATATCTCATTACCGGAGCCGGATACATAATATCTCCAGACAACAAAGAACCCTGAATCACTCACTGCCACATCAGGGATATACACAGTTCCACTTTGCAAATAGAAAGTGGAGCTGGATTGAGTCCCGTTGGATAATAGCCACTGAGCATAACCATATTCCCAGACAACTAAAAGACTGTCACCATAGGATGAAACTGCGGGGTAATACTCATCCACACCTCCATGTCTAGTGCTCACCTTGAAGTTCGTTCCAATTAGTGCACCAGCATTATCATAGGACTGACCGTAGATATTATTTGAACCATTCCTTCTATCACGCCATACGACCATCGCCTCTCCGCTTTCGAGTATAGCAATATCGGGATTATAGTTATCTCCTCCGGTCGTGTCATCATTCACCCTGAAGTCATCCTTTATTATCTGTGCATTAAGATTTGGGCTTAGGCAAAAGAGAAAAAATAGTGTAAAGATGAAAAGAGTTTTAACCTTAAACATAACAACCTCCTTTTTAAAAAAAGTATAGGATAAATTTTTCATCTGTCAATATGTTTTGTGGGAATGAGTAGATGAATTGGTGGGTAGATAAGTTCGTAATCAGTTTTTAGTCATCAGAATTCAGCTTTAAAAACTTTAAACGTGAAACTTGAAACCCAAAACTCTAAACCACAATTCAAAATTCATAATTCAACATTCAAAATTGAATTACTACTAATCCCAACGAAGAACTCCGAACTCACTACTTTTTAACTATTTTCCCCCATATTGGGTATTCCGTTGCATCTGTTACAGTGGGTTTATTACCATTGTGGGGAACAAGAAAACAATTCCCATCCGAACAACAATCTTTACATGTTGCCCAAATTCCATCTGGGGTTTTATAAACATATCCAAACCACTTCCAATTGATTTTTTTAAGTGGAACCCATTCATTATCTTTGCCTTTTGGCTTGAACATCAAGTATAAATCAAAAAAGAATTTGCAATGCCAGTTTTCATCTTCATCTCCAAGGGAACTCGTTGGAATAGCTGGTGCATCATAAAAACTATTATTTCTTGCACAGGGATAGACTCTATCAAGCCCTTTCTCACTACTCCAGGCTCCCCAATCTTTCACAGTATTTATTTTCTGTTGATTATCAATCAACTGGACCCACTGGATTTTTCCGGGTATCTCAGACGCTGACTCACTGGTGAAAAGGATTCCATTGTATTCTAATCCTTTAATTACTTCTTTCTCACCTAATTTACCTTTATATCCGGGGTCTACCCTATTCTCTTTCGGCCATTTTTTAAGTAAAGTAGGGTCACCACCTGTTGTGATACCAAAATGATTATCTTCTCTACTATCCCAATCAACTGTATATTCTGGTTTTTTAATAGTAAATTCAGCTTCTTTTGAATAGGATCTTCCATCAACTATCGAAGTATATTTAACCTTACCTTTATCTCCTTTATACCAGTAGAACCCAATTGTCGGTTGCTTTAAATCCTCATCTTTTAATGGAATCAATTCTGATTTTGTATTATCGCCAGCAACTTTAAATTCTTTGATGTAATTTTTATTATTATTACCATCTATAAGCCAATCACCTTTCTTTGGGTCTTTATCTTTAGGGACCACAACACCTTTGAGTTCGACCTTTTCACCAACGACTATGTTTCTTGCCTCCTCATTATCTTCAACATCTTCCCAATTGCCATTTACTTTTCTCTTTATATATAAAAACACTAAATCTACCTCTCCAAATGCCCATTTAACACTATAATTAACATCTCCTCCGGGTTGGTTTTCAGGTTTAAAGTGCGCTTGGTTCATTAGCGGGGGAAGGTCTGATACGACAATTGTAAAAGGTGGTGACCCGGTTTGTGTTTTTGTAGACCACTCACGTTCACCTTTCATTTTACCATCATCTGGAATCTTGAATCGAACGGCTAATTGACAAATATTAACATCTTTTTCATCCTTTTCATATTTACAATCTGACTTTCTTACTTTTCCACGTATTGTTGCGCCGCCTGCAGCAAAGAACTCATAGTAATCACAAAATCCAGCATTTCCGGGAGATCCTTCCATACCTTTTAATAATTCCATCTGCTCTGCCCCTGGCATCATACTGGCTATCTTACGTATGTAAAGATTAGCACGGGACTCTGAATTGGGATCATTACTAAGAGAAAATGTGCCATTGCCAATATATTCTGCTATCAGTGGTGGACAATCACCTGGTTCCTTATCTATATGTGATTCCACATAGGTATACTGGACTATCATCGATTGGGGTTCGTATATTGGAAAAGGAAAAAAGGAAGAAATCTCCTTTGTTTTCACTTCTTTGGTATGGGCCTGGTCCAGTTGCATCACACCATTGATATTGAGGGTCATATGTCCCTTGTTTATGGTATTGCCATCTTCAATATTCCAGTTCACCCTAACTTCTGCACTGGCTGAAAGTGCCTTCTCCGGTTCTTTACCCTTTGCATATATTTGATTTATCATTGCAAAAAGAAAAATAATTGAAAAAATAAAAATGAACTTGAGATGTTTAATCATCATCTCCTCCTTTTTATTGTATTTTAATCTTATACTTATGGATTCTTCTTTGTCAACCTGGAAATCCAGAACTTAGAACCTAGTACTCAGAACCCTATATCCTAAATCCTAACCCCTATATCCTAAATCCTTGTCCCCTATCACATAACCCTTACCACGATAATCCTGGTAATAACTCAATGAACCCAATAAACTCAATGAACCCAATAAACTCAACACTTACAGAAGCTTCACCAATTTAAGGGTTCTTTCATAATCCCCAGCCTGCATCCGGAGGAAAAAGACCCCCTGCGGCATTCGCCCAATATCCAAAGGTATTGAATAATACCCCCTCTCCTGCTTCCTATTAATTAAGGTTTTCACAACCCTACCAACAACATCATAAAGAACTATCCTAACATTCCCTCCTCTCGCAAGCCCATATCTCACCTCTGTATTTCTTATTATTGGATTCTCTCCTAGATTGGCAAGGAAAGTTTCCTCAGGATAGCCTTTTTCAGCAATCCCACTGGTTTTTATCCATTGATAAAACCCTGTCTCTGGATATCTTCCAATATTTCCAATAAGTGATGAATCCGAGGCTATAAGGTAATACTGTAGAGTATCCTCAGTAAAGTAAATCAAAAAGAAATGATTATTGCCAGAACAACTATCCTCTGGGACGGTAAAGAGTGAATCATTTCTCTTATATCCCAATGAATCCCAATAAATTTTAGATGTATCTAAGAGTGTTGCGCTGATTAAAATGGTATCTCCGGAAGATGAAAGGATGACCGTATCCAGTATTGGAATCGTGAGGTCTATAAAGATGCTCCAGGGATTTGAGAAGAAAGTATCAGCGGGGTTAGAGAAGCTCGCCTCTATCTTATAAGAATACCCTCTATTCTCCATTACCGTGGTATCAATAAAGGTGGTATCAGAGATGCCCGATGCAATGCTCGTCCAGTTAGTATCACCAGAAGCACGAAGGAGACCAAATGATAGTATCTCGGATTGTCTCTTCTTAACCGAAGGCAGATATGATAAGAATCCATCCATCAATACCTCACCCGAAGTATAGAGACTCCATTGTCCCTCTGAATATACTGCAGTATGAGTCCCCTTACCAAAACCATCAAGCACAACACCGAGCTCAGAAGAACTGCTCATTCCAATAAATATACCTTCGGAAGGTACTTCTATTTCAGGAAGGTTGAACTCTTCATATCCATCTAATGTATCAGTAAAAATAGAAGAATCCATCTCAGTCCCCGGCAATGAATCCAGAACCTCATATAGATGGACTACTATTGTATCCATAGAGGAGACAGTATCTTCATTAATAAGCTCAACCCCAATCTTCTCCATTCTTGCAGGAAGATACTCCGGTATGAACCTAGTCGCAATTATCTTATCATTAAGAAGAATGGTATCCGAATGTAATCCACAGTGATACGAGATCTGTTCTTTTGGTGGATTCCAGTAAAGCGCGGCTATCGTATCCCGGGTATAGGTCAATTCACTCCAGCTCGGTTTCATTGGAGAAAGGACCCAGAAGTCCCGCTCCCCTTCCTCAGGATAACGAACAAGATTACCAAATGAGTCCCTAACAGCAATATGAAACTGGATCCATGAGCCATTTGGTTGTGATGGTATGTGATATTGATGGGTATCACCCCTTACTGAATGGGTTAGAAGTGATTGCCAATCAGCTCCTCCAACAGAACTTATACGATAATAGAGCGTATCGTAAAATGGTGTATTGCTTGAATCAGGGTTCCATATACGAGCCCTTACCTTGTACAACTGACTGCTTGAATATGTATGGGATGGTTCCTCAATAATTGATATCATTGGGGGAATTGAATCCGGGATATATACATCAAAATATAAGACCTCTCCTGCAAGACTCATCGAGTTTTGACTCATCGAATCTTTCAATAAATATAGATACAATTCATTTATTCCCCTATCGCATCCTGTAATTGGATATTTTAACTCATAGTAGTTGGGAATATCCTTGTTAAGTGAAAGAGCAAAGGTATCCGTAACCGAGCCTGTGGAGGAGATGATTAACTCACAATTGATATCAATATCCGATGATATATCCATCCATACCTTTGCTGTATCTCGGATAAGATACCAGTTTGTATCCATCATTGCATTCGCAAAGTAAACCGTGATTCCGTTAACATCAAAGGGATGACTCCCTGTTATTATTGCAGAATCATTCCTCTCGGGCTCGACCTTCCCTAGAACCCACTGCTTTGCAGGAGACTCACGCCCTTTTTTATCCCCTGTAGGAGCGACTTCCCAGTCGCTACTCTCCTGGAGTAGTGGCAATTCATGAATTGCCACTACAAGTTTTGCGCCATCTGTGGGAGCGGGCTTCTGCCCGCGATTGAAAAAGCTCGGAGGTTGTACAGTATGCACATCTTCGCTCCTCCTAACTTTATTCTTCATGTCATATCTGTCTACCTCCGAGCGTATTTCACTATTCTCTCTTCCGGTTATATCCATTACCCAATAATCAATGGAATAACTACCCGACCTTGTCCATTCGGGAACCAAAAGTTCAAATTCCATTGTATCCTCTATCAACGCAAAACTATCCTCAACTATCTCAGTTGGGGAGAAGTAAACCCAGTAATGAAAATCATAATTTGTACCAGGGAAGTGTTTATATAGTGTTGCATTCACCGTATCAAGGAGTTCATATCGAGCCCTATCAGTAAAAATGGTCAAAGAATCATCCTCAAGATATATATATCTCTCATCAAGCACAATGGAACGACCAGATGGATGATATATACCCCAGGAAGCCTTCGCATTTGTTTCAGATACTAAAACATCAAAACTCACAACTTCTCTCTGGAAAGGAAAGGTATCAAGATACAGTGTATCCAGGATTAATGTATCACAAGGATAGAAAAAGAGGGTAATGGAATTCACCCACTCGGTATCAGGTAGTTCATTTATTATTCTTAGTTGGGTCCATCCATCTACCGGATAAATCATCCCTGTTTCAATAGTATTCCAATTCCCTCTTCCAATCAAGGAATCCGTTCTAAAACTGATTGAAGGTGAATCGGAAGATAAGTTCCATTGAATCTCCATAGAATCGTAATCTTTAGTATAAAAGGGATCAAACATATATATACCAGAAGTATCAAGATATAAAGTATCCCTGGGAAAGGATTCATTACAGACTCCCCTTTCCATACCACCGAGGATAAAGGAGGTATCCGAAGAGAAATCCCCATACTGGATGGATGCATCAAGATATCCACTCCACATACTCTCATTCTCAATTAATATTGAGAAATCCGCAGTATCCCCTATCTGATAGACCATCTTATCAAGTGAATCCCTTGCAGCAATAGAAACACCATTTATATTTACAGCAAAAAAGGTATCAACCTCTGGATAGGAACCATTGAGAATAGAGACATCGCAGTAATACACCCCTCCAGGCATATCAAGGGGGATGAAGAAATCACGGGTAAATACTGCCAATGAACCGGGATTTATTATCTCATCTTGAATAAGGTTTATCACATCTACCCATTGTGCTGATATCCTCCTTTCCCCTCTTCCATTACCAATATTGCTTACCTGCAGGGAGATAGAACCAGTATCTCCCACAGAAACACTCAACCCTTCTGGTATTGAATCCAACTTATATAAAGGTTTAAAATCTAATTCTTTTTGTTTTTCATCTAATGCAACACCACCTTCCTTAAGGGTTGCAGTAACAGTATATTCCCCCTCATCTACTGGTTCATCCAATAAAAAGACTATTGTATCCTGTGACTGAGGAGATATATCGACTGTAGTATCAAGATAGCATAAAGATGAAGAGAGGGTAAGACTCCCAAAAAAGGAATTATAGGATTCATTACCCAGAAGAATTAATAGAGGAACTGAACCAATGGAGTCACAATGTGGAGAAAGAATCATTGAATCAATGGAAACCAATGCCTCTTCAACAACATTAACCGAAGAAGCACTCGAATCCAAAAACACTGAAAGTGTCTCGGTGAAAAGATAGCCAATGATGGAGTAATCCCCGGGGTTATGAAAATCAAACATAATCGGTATGGTATCCACCTCTCCAGGGGAAAGATAAAGGTAAGAAAGGGATGTATCGATATCCGCTCGTACAACCTCGGTAATAAATTCCTCAAACGAGATCTCCTTCCCAACCCGTTTTATATCCCTTTGGAGTAGGGGCAATTCATGAATTGCCTCTACAGGTTTCGCGCTCTGACTGTAGGAAAAAGGCACTGCCTTTTCCGTTGTGGGAGCGACATCCCTGTCGCGACCTGTAGGAGGAACTTCCCAGTCCCGATTTCGAGGTTCGGAAACCTCTCCCACAATTTTTTTATTGTAGGGGTTTGATTCATCAAACCCTTTACCCGATTGTAGGGGCAGGTCTCCCTCTCCCACCGTATCCTCCACAAAGCAGAATAGGGCCATAAGATTTACAGGATAAACACCATTATTCCTTACTACTCCTTTCATCTCTACAGAATCAGGTGCAACTCGATATAGTGTATCCAGTGTTATATTACCCCTGATCCCAAAATTGATTGGTAGTTCCTTACTCTCCTCTCCAAAACCTCCCGTTGCAACAACTTTCAATGTCTCTCCTTGAGTTATGGATAATGAATCCAGAAGCATAATTGAATTACCCGGAGAAACAAGAACCATATCGATAAGCGAATCACTACTCCAACTCCTCTTAAGGATTACATCCTGTGGTATCACCGAATAATTCTCTACCTCACTCTGAAGAACAAATGGCTCAAGACCCGCAATATCAGGGGCAGAAACAGCCAGGGATATAATTCCTCCTATCACATTCAGGGTAATATCCTTATTAATCGTATCATTTCCTGGGAGAATGAGTTCACCTGAAAGAACTATTGGTGACATTGGATTTAAACTAATGGGGAATGAATCCACCTCCGACGAATCCATTGTGAATATGGTATCAAGATACACAGAATCAGATGTTTGTAAGGTAAGGTGTAGGTTCTCCTGCGAATCAGGTAAAGGATTTATTATCTGTATATTTGGATGGAATGTCCATCCAACTGGCACATCATTGGTATCAGGATGCATCAACAATGCAACCTCATCACCTATAACAGTGAAATAATCTATATCAGAGTTCACTAATTGACTAGCTTCTGTATATAGATCACCTATTACTGCATAATCACCCGCGTATAATGAATCAGTTATTGTATCATTCGTGGTATAGTCTTCATAAGGAGAAAGGGTGGGGTTGTGAACAAATTGCGCTATAAGCGAGTCTTGAGACAAAATACTAAAACTTAATGCCAACCCCATATACTTAGGATATTCTGCATCTCCCATCAGGGTAACCGCAATATCGGGAAGATGATGTGTTCCCTTAAACTGGTTTAATGAGCTTACTCCTTCACGGATGGATTGATGGAATCCTTCATAGGTAATAAACCCAGTTCCCAATTCCTCTATCGGATGATAATCCAGAAATGTATATATTCCTATAGATTCAAACATCTCTTCATCATAGACAATTATCCCCTTATCCACCCCAAATTCACGATAGGCGGTAACATAATCATAGCCAAAGCAGAGGATATCCTCCCCATCAAAAGTAATTGTCTCAATCCACTCTTCTCCCTCTATTACTGCTGTGGCTTCCTCCTCTTCGAGTGAATTGAATAGTGTTATACAAACTCTCTCATATTCATTAGCCCAGTTAACTGCTATCTTGCCTTCTTCACTCACTTTAAGAGAAATATAATCCATAACAGGACCGGATACCTCAAAACTATCAATCACTCCCTCTTGTAGTGTTATTATCTTATCATTACAACATAGATATGTCTTTCCATTATAATGATCAATATCAAGATAGTAATGGGTTGTTGGGAGTTGATAGGTGGATATGGAATCACCCGTTTCTGTGAATTCCCAGAGATTCTTTGTTCCATCATCAACCACAAGAAGGTTGCCTCCCTGGTTGATGGTAATACCTCGAGGATACATCAATTCTCCCCAGGAATTTATGAGTTCTCCAGAAATACTGTTTATCTTCCATATCAGTCCGTTATCTAAATCAATTGCATAGATCCATCCGTCCTTTAGTGCTGCACCACTGATATTTCCCACACTATCCGGAAGTGTAAAGGTATCAAATAGTTCACTGAAATTATGATTGTATTTACTAAAGGTCTTAGACCATCCATCCACCACCCATACATTACCCTGTGGGTCAACGAATGGGAAACTCCCTCCTCTATCATATCCAGGTGAGAAATCATCCCGTCCTTTTCCAGGCAACGAATACCATTCAATAGAATGGAGGGAATAATCTGGAGCAATGGTGAATGCTGAGTCTCCAATTTCAATCCCATAGAGGAATGTAGTATCAAAGGGAATGTCTAAGGTACATGTGAATGCCTCTTCTGCAAATGGATATACCGAGAGAGTCTCCACTGCAGAATATCCAACCTCCCCGTTTTGAAGGAGGGATGAGAAAATCTTATCTTCATTCTGTTGGTACCAGTCCTTCTCCGAGTTGACCTGCAACTGGGATTCAATACCGTTTATATAGAATGGATAACCATCCGTTCCTCCAACTCCTCGCATCCTCCAACCTTCTTCCACTGGCTCGGCAAAGACACTCATCCTATATTCACCAGAAACCCACTCAGGAACATCAAGGGAGCATGGGTATACAATACTCTCTTTAGGAACCTCTACTATTCCAGGGCCCGGTTCTGTAGTAGATACGCCATTTCCAAATAGGCGAAACGAATCAATAGAGATAGAGGTTGTTTCCAGATGACTATTCCCAAACCCAATTGGGATTTTCTCTGTTGTATGAAAAGTATCTCTACAAAACGTGCCGACAAGACATATCTGGGGTCTTCTCACTATATATCCTCCTCTAACTACCTGAAATATCTCTTCCTTATTGAGGTATTCATAACCAAAAGAATAACCATAGAATTTATCCGGGTCTAAGATCGTATCGATATAGGTACTTACCGAAATATGGCTTACCGAATCGGGACTAACTGTTACAGTATCCCTTAGGGTATCTCCATTGGGAGGACAGGTATAAAGCCAGACACTAAATGGTGCTCCAACCAAATTTCCTCTTCCCCTTGCCTTTGTTATAAACTCTGCCCATTTGTATGACATAAACCCATGACCCTTTCCCCAGAAATATTTAGGGATAAGATAACAGTATTGTGGAAAAGCAAAGGGCAGATTCTCTTTTATACTACTCCTCTGATCCCCAAACCTGTACTCTGCCTCGATCCAATCATTCACCCACCATTCGTCTGGCTGATAATCAAACGTCAATGTAGTCTCTGGATTTGAAGACCAGTTGATTGTTAGAGAATTTAAATAGTCCTTTCCCGTTACGAGGAGTTTACCAGGTGGCAGATAATCTCCTTCCGAAATCAGGGTAACGGTATAGGGATTGGGACCGTTATAATAGAATGAATCGGGAAGAGCAAAAGAACATTGAACATTTGGATAGAGAGAATAATAATAAGCTTCCTTAAAATTCCACTGGGTGTCTTTATGAAAAATACTACAACATAACTTTCCTCTACCTGGGGGTATTGAATCAAAATCAAAGGGGAGGAAAAACCCTTCTAGTCTTATTAGATTCAATGGAGTAATACTTATTGTATCCGTGCTTATATCATATTTTACAGAATTTATAATTGTATATAACTCAACTCGAAGGGAACAAGCATTGCTTAATCTATTGCTTATCTTTGCAGAATAATGCACTGTATCTTTATTCCATATATAATAATTTGCATCCAAGGAAAGAGAGGTAGGGAAAGGTTGTTCTTCCACTATTATACCTTTATGAGAATGTACAATAGCGTTCCTGAATAAGTTGTTATAATAAAATTGATCATTTTCATATATACCAAAAAGGACAGAGGCTGAAAGCCATAGGGATCTTTGATATACGGCTTTAACAACGGTATCAGGAGGAATTGTAATGTCGGCAATAGAATCAACAAGATTCCACCACCATGGTCGATGTAATCCCACCATTATTTTCCCTGTAAAGGAGGAATCAGTGTTATTCCTCACAAAGACCTCAAAATTAACTGTATCACCGGCCAAGATTTGCTCTTTATCCGAATTCACCCACATCAGGAAGTCACCAAGGTTGTAATCACCTGTTGGCACATCCACCCTCTCGGCAAATATCGCACCACGGTTATAACCCTGTAGCCACTCTGCATTACTATCAAGCAATGCATAATCTATCACCCACAAACCAAGATTTCGCGGGAGTGATGATTCATTCCAGTCCCACTGGATTTCTTCCCCTGGTTGAAGTGAAACAGGAATAGCAACAGAATCATATAAATCCCTATCAGGGGTAAATATTTTAACAATTGTAGTGGTTGCCTCTACCGTATCATCTTTGGTATATCGAATAAATACAGGAACTGATACTGACGAATCAGGATAAAACTCAATAATAGACGTCTCTGGATTCAATGCCCAGGTGGTTATATCCCTGAGTAACCTTAACTCTTCTTCCGATGTCTGATTATGTCCGTATCCCCAATCAGGATATAAGGAAGAGACTATCACAGTCCCTGCTCCATAATTATAAGACAAAAGCGCAGGCATTCCATTCGCTGTTCTTCTAAGTAAAACTTCTGCATAATCAGGAAACTGTGTAAGGTATCCGTCCACATTACAACTCATCACCTGTTCACTCTGACCTGAAAATACAGGGTGCCATTGATTGAGGTATGCGGCATTCCTGAAGCAGGACTGATCCTCGTGCCATCCATATCCATCTATCCCTCCAGGTAAGGCAGATAAATCAGACCCGAATTTCTGAGTAAGGACTAAGAGATTTCCTCCGCCCATTGCATAGTTCTCTAATCTTTGCCTGAACTGGGGAGAATCAAAACCACTTAGTGCCCCTGAACCAATAACAAGTAAGTCAATTACATCAGAAAGAGTTGTATCCGGATCTCTCCAGTACTTGAGATCAGATAATACAGGAGTGGTGGCTATTCCATATTTCCCGAGTATATGTGCATATCCTATAGTCCATCCATAAATGAATATACCAACATTCTCTGAACTATAAGTAGAATCACTCCTTAAAATAAGGGAGGTGGGATAAACAGTTGGACCCGGAGACTGATTCTCATCAGGATGATCGTCCTTTTCTTTTGCTGAAGCCGAATATCCTCCCGCAGCTGTTGCATAAATTTTCCTCGTATCATTTGGAGAAGTTGCCTTTAGTTTAACTGAGATCCCTCCCTCGTTGCATGCAGTAACAGTGAAATTGGCGTTTCTACTTCCTCCAGGTGGAATTGTAAATGTTCCTTCACCACCTGAAAAACTAAGTCCATGTCCTCCTACTGTTTTTGATAATTTACAGGAAACTTTTTTTAATAAATCACTTCCATCAATGGTAACATTCCCACTTTTTGATTTACAATTTCCCGTTTCCTCCAATTCAAAATGACACATTGAGGGATTTATATCAAGGCTGAGGGGGGGAGTTTGAGTGGTAAAAAAGAAACTATAATTCCCACCAGGTTCACCATTCCCATCCCCATCAAGTTGGATACTATCCTCGCTCATCGCATCATCCGTTACGGTAACTGTGTACTCCCTACAGTAATCAAGATGTTCATCAAATTCCATCGTAACAGCTTCATTATCAGGGTTCCAGATGAAATGATGGGGAACATCTGGTGATATACTTATCGCTCCTTGAGTAGACACTATATCCATTGGTTTTGAAAATATAATAAAAACATCTGTCTGTTCTTTATCAACTGATATATCAGTTTTTCCATTATAAGGGTACGTCCATATTACCCATGGTGCCCTCCCCTTATATACCAGTATCTCTTCTTCTTTCATATTCCCAGCTCTATCATAGGATTTGATTGTTATACGATGCAATCCTGCATGCGCACCTTCGGTATTCCAAGTGTAGTTTACTTCCTTCTCCCCATCTGAATCCTCATCATCCCTGAGTTTTAATTGATTATCAATAAAAATATCCACCCTGTCTATGCCAGAACCAGTGGGAACATCATCTGTTGTTAATTGTATCTGGACCTCTGCGTCTATTGTATCCCCATTCTGGGGAGAAATTAGGTCCAGTAGAGGCTTAGAAGGACCTTCTGGTTTCATTTTCTCCCTTAATGCCTCTGGGTAAAACACTGGATATCCAATCCAACTACCACTTGAATCCTTAAACCAACAATGATACTTTTCATCTTCAGTAAAAAATCCCATTCCCTCCTGCTCGTATACATACTCAACTAATCCATCACAACGAAAACAACCAGGTTCACCCTGAGCCATATTTCTTGGTGTCATTATCTTTGGATAATACCATTCATTAAATTTTTGCGGATATGCTGCTCCATATTGATATTTGGCATTTTGGATCAAATTCCTTCTCGTCCCTGCACTAGGTGTGCTTGGAGATGTATAGCCCCATCCTGATTGTTGAAATCCACTTAAGAAAAACTGGAATGTCTGCCATGATACTGAAACATCCTGTCCAGTTGCCTGTATCACCGAATGATTAAGGTCGGATTCTATAATATCTGTAAAAGGATTCCAATCACCCATGGATTTACTATTCCTGTAAAGTGCGGCATGTCCAATAGCAGACCATCCTGCCCCTGATGGGTCATAAACTGATAAGGGTCTGAATACTGCATCCCCTATTTCCGAGCCGGGAGAATAATCATCTGCGAACAACTCAGAGTTCAAGGATAAAATCATTATAAGCAAAAAAACTTTTATTCTCACTTTCTCCCCCCTATTTATCTGATTTCTTTAATCTATCCAGTGTTTTGTCTATCATTCTTCTATGATTCTCATTAAGTGTTTGAAGAACTTTCTCAATCTCTGTAATCACGGATTTATCTCCAATCTTTATAAGGGCTTTTGTTGCATTAAAGCGAATACTTTCACTCTTATCTTTAAGAAGTCCTATCAATGCCTTCTTTGCCTCTGGCTCTCCGATATTACCGAGAGCTTTAATTGCGTCACGAAAATTCGAATCTCTAGATTCCAATAAATCTATTAAGGGAACAAGAACTCTTTTATCACCAAGAGAACCAAGACATCCCAGACATTCAATTTGCATCATTCTAACCATGCTATTTTTCTCCTTCCTTAATAAATCAATTATTAATGGAGTAATACTTGTATCCTTAAAAGCATATGCATTTGAGCCTAATGCTGCTGTTCCCATAGCTTTTATATCTTCGTTCGTTTCATTTTGCACAATTTCAATCAGATGCGGAACTGCTCTCTTATCACGAATAGAAATAAAAGATGAAGCACACTTTATTCTCAAATTTTCAGGATTCCCTTTATCTTCCATTGTTTCAATTAAAGCAGATGTGGCTGTTGTGTCTTTCAATATTCTTCCCAACAAGTCGGCTGCATTATATCTTAGCAAAGACTCCTCACCCTTATCCAGAAGAAATTTTATCAAAGGTACAGTTACAGCTGGATTATAGGAAAATCCTAACTCGCTCACCATTATTCTCCTCAACTCCACATCCCTGCTTGTGTCTTTAGCTACATCTAGAATGGCAGGTAACGCAGATTTACCTAAGTCTTTCAGTTGACCTACTAATCTTGCTGCTACAGGACTCCATCCAACCGCTTCATAATCCCCCTTACATCTTTCGCATATTTTTTCGAGTTTCTCTGCAATCTCTTTTACCTCCTCATCAACCTTCTCATCCCTCTCCCATTCTTCCAATGGGAGAATTTGGGTATCTGGTTTTGTTTTCTCATCATAGCGTGTCACACCCATAAGGCTTGCTCCTACAACCAAAAACACGATTACTAAAACTTTCCCTTTCATTTGCTTTCCTCCTTATTTTTTAAAACACAAACCATAACTAATTCTCATACTTTATTTTATCTAAATTATTCTTACTGCCAAATCGGGCTTCCCATCCCCATCAAGTTGGATACTATCCTCGCTCATCGCATCATCCGTTATTGTAACCGTATATTCCTGGCAGTAATCGAGATTATCATTTAGATCCAGGTCGAGGGTCATCCCATCAGGTGACCACCAGAAAGGGGTAAAAGAAACAGGTGGTTCAATAGAAACAGCCCCCGATGTTGTCATCTGATCCATAACTGCGGAGAAGGTGATGGAAATTGTGGTATCTATCGCTACATCCTGAGCACCATCATAAGGGACGGTGGAGACAACAAAAGGTGCATCTCCTTTATAGACTTTAATCCTTTTCTCACCAATATTCCCTGCCTTGTCGTAGGCAAGAATTTTGATATAGTGGCTCCCATCTGAAATCAAACTTGCGTCCCATTCCGCTTCGTAAGCATGGACACATTGAGCATCTGCGCTATCGATTTCCAGTAATGAACCGTCAATAAAAAACTCCGCTCGTGTTAATCCTGACCCATATATACCGTCATCAACTACAGCCATTATAGTAACTTCTCCCTCTACAATATCTCCATCCTCGGGAGAAGTAGTAAGTATCTCAGGCTCCCATCCAGAAGCAGGAAACATCGCCTGCATTTGAAGATACGGAGAGAGTGTCATCCAGTTAATATCATTCACAATATCCAGTCCTGCATATTCATATGCTGCTTCTGCCAATCCGTCACAACGGTAGCACTCATACCATACACTATCTATCAAAACAGAATCCCCTTTATAACCTTCTTTAAAATCATAACGACAACCAATTTTTCTCCTGACAAATTCAACGATCTGTTCACGTTGTGAACAATTAGGTTGGGGATAATTTACCCTTGCACCCCAGAAATTACCTGAGGCATAGAAATATGATAAAGAGACCTCCCATACACTGTGTATTTGTCCTGGGGCTTCTACAATGTTTTGATTTATAGGATTTGATGGGTTATTGTAATTTGTTTCATACCAATCACAATAGATACCTGTATGTCCAAAAGCAGGGACTCCTGAGCGAAAGATAAGATCTCCTTTTTCACATAATTCAAAACTCTCAGCAGTTAAGAATACTAAAGGGAAGAATAAAAATATTAGAACTAAAAGTATTCTATTGTTCTCCATTGCCAGCCTCTTTTAACAGTTCTTTTGCTCTTTCTCTAATTTTCTTACTTCTTGAACCTTTGGTGGTAGAAAGCCACTTTATTTTTTTTAGAGATTCTGGAGTGCCTATTTCTTTTAATGCCTCAAGGGCTTTCAAACGACCGTGACTAGCCAATTTTCCTAAAACTCCAACTTTCTTCTGCTTTATGAGAGATTCGTAAAACCTATCACTTTTTAGCCTTACCAAAGCATCTATTGCTCGACCCCGAACCAATTGATCTTTATCGTTCTCGGCAATATTCATTAAGGAATCAATAGATTCTTCCCCCCCAATTTGACCCAATGCCTCCACAACATAAACCCTGTATTTTTTATCTTTAAGTAATGAGAATAAAACAGGCAATGCCCTCCTATCTCCCACAGCCCCCAAGGCATAAATAGGTTTTAGGGAATCTTCTTTAGCCGCCCGAAGCAGTAGCTCAAAGGCAGGTTTATATTTAATCTCTCCTAATCTAATAGCAGCCCAGGCTTTTATTCTTTTTACTTCTTTTTCATCTTTAAAAATTTCCATAAAGTATTCACCTATCGGTTTACCTTCATATGTTTTACCTCTCGCAGGAACCATAAGCAAACATTCATGTCTCAGACAATCATTTTCACTCTTGTCAAGTATTATCTCCATCATTATATCCTTTGCTCCCTTTAAACCCCAAGTCCCAATCCTCTCAGCCATAAGCCATCTGAACTTCCAGTCATTCCTTTTGTTTGAGAGAGCCTTAATCACCTGTCCCGAATCCACATTTTTCTTCCCCAGAACCTCAATTAAAATAAAGGCTTGGGGGAATGTGGCAAAACCAGCAGACTCAAGGTCAGGCATTGCTGAACATATCACTTCCATCTGTATAAGGGTAACCTTTGTCAATGCCTTTGTAAAAGGCGTAGAAAGAACTTTCTTTACTTTGCTCGTAAATTGAGAAATCCTACTTCTTCTTTCCTCTATGTCATTCTCTGTTTCCTTAAATATCTTTTCTGCTTCTTTTACATATTCTTCTGCTTTTGCTTCAATGGTATCTTTTTCTCCCGTTGAACTGATTACATTAGATGTAAAAGATACAGACCCTTTTAAGGTTACTACACTAAAGAGTAGAACTAATAATAACTTTTTATACATCTTGCCTCCTTATTTTTTAAGAATAAACTCATTAACCTTAACGTTTTTCGGGAATAGTTCATAACCACAGTGAAATAGTTACACACTTCACCAGACAGATTTTTAACGTTCTTTATTATTTCCAGCCATCCAGGAAAAAAGCCGATTTTGAATTTTGTAATCTCAGAACTTAATAAATTTACTATTCCTATAATTCACTCCTTCCCTTTCCCCCCATAAAATAAATCATAAGAAAAAAATCTTAGATGTAAAGGGGAAAATTTGTTTTATCCAAAGGAAGTTGAAGGGCTACCCCCACACACATTATATTGTTATATTGCAAGTCCTGCCCCCGGAATTTCAAAAAACCAATCCTCTAATTTCTGTGCCAATAATTGTGAATTAAATCCTTTTAATCCTGCAGAACCAATCACAAGTCTATTAATCTCGGTGCTTGACAGTGTGACTCTATTTACAAGAATTCTCTTCAATTCTTTTCCTTGCTCTTATATATAATTTACCAAGTGAAGAATATTTTAATGGGCGAAAGAGAGGGTATTTTAGTATCTCTGTATATTTTAAACCTGTTCTGTCCTTTAGCAAAACAAGGAGTTCACCGCGTAACCTCTTACCACTTACGCTGTTTATATTAATATCTTCTACCTTAATACCTTTATCTTTTTCAAATCCTATTATTGTTTCTTCTGCAGGTTCAAATATATAATCCTTTCTCCTCTTCCTTTCTGATTTACCTTTTAACTTCCTTCTGTCAAATCTCTTAATTGATTTCTTTATGAAACCTTTATCCCCAATTATGGGACCTAATCTCGTATTCTTTACTTCTACATCCTCATTCCCCCATTCTTCTAGTAGTTTTATGAACTTATCCCTACTTTTAAATAAATCCTCAACAAATTTGTTGTCCACTATATCTGAATTCAAATCACTAAAATAATCCTGTATAGATGACCATCTGTAGTTATAAGGATCGAAAACTCTCCCTGCCCTAACAGGATTCAATAAAACATAAATTATTGCCATATCTAAATATCTATCTTCCTGTATCAAAGTGGATTTATATCTACCCTGAAATACATAACCCTTTCCCCCCTCTTTCTTCCTGTAATAGATACCATATTGACTGTTTAATTGCTTCATAAATGAGGATAACCTATCTGAGGTATTTTGTAATATTAGATGATAATGATTGTTCATTATACAATAAGCTAATAACTTTATCCTTAACTTCTTTGATTTCTCCTTTAGAATACTAAGGAAATAATCCTTCCCTCGATTATCTAAAAAGATATCCTCACCTCTCACTCCCCTGTTCATTACATGATGATATGCACCTTGATAAGTGATTCTCACTCTCTTCATATGAATATTATAAATGATATTGTCATACTGTCAAGCACCGAGATTGATTATTCCCTATATGACATAACAGGACGTTGTATTAAGATTCTTGCGGATGGAAAATATGAAACAGGTGTGCATGAGATTACCTTCGATGCAACTGCCCTTTCACAGGGAGTTTACTTCTGTGTTATGAAAGCCGGAGAAAACCTTCTCCGTAAAAAACTTGTACTGTTGGAGTAAGCTTATTGCTAGATAGTAGTAAGTAGTTGGTAGTTGAAAAAAATATTCGTGTTATTTGCGCGATTCGTTGTTAATAAAGAAGTTAATAGTTGGAAGTTGGAAGTTAGATAAAATAACAAAAAATCTTGAGTTAATCTTTTGTAATCTCGTGGTTTCTAGTTGGTGTGGAGGGGGTTTGTGGTCTTTTTGTTTTTTTATTTCAATAACCATTTCCAGAGGGGAATGTATTTGACTCTGCCCTTTATCCCATGCCATTCTATCTGTTCAATATCTTCGTACTCTTCGGTAATTATTGTTAAATTTTCACAATTCAAGTCCTTTGCGGCATGCAATAAACCCCTTATTTCCCTTTCTTTTGTATCAAAATTTTCGATATCGTAACAAACCTGAATTAGTTCTTCTAACTTTTGGTTTCTTTTTACGATAAAGTCCACCTCATACTTTTTTTGATAATAAAAAAATTCTAGTTCCCCTCTCATTTGTCGTTTTTTTAACTCGACAGCGATAATATTTTCGTAAAGTCTTCCTATATCGTTTGAAAATTTGAAAGATTTCGCGTTGATAATTCCATTATCTATTACATATATTTTCTTGTTTGCCTTTTCCTGTTCTTTAACCTTAAAAGAAAATCGCTTCACTTCAAAAAAGAGAAACGCTTCCTCAAGATAGCCAATATATTTTTTCACGGTATGAACACTGCCGATTTCTGTAAATTTTTTTATTTTTCCGTAAGATATCTGACTGCTGAAATTCGATATAAGAAAATTCGTTAACCCTTCCAATTCTTTTGAGTATCTGGGATTATATCTTCTTACTATATCTTTGAATAAAATCGAATCGAAAAGAGTTTTTAAATATTCTTTATAATCAAGATTCTTTATTAATGGTTCAGGATACCCTCCGTTTCTTATATATTCTATTAATCTGGATTTTTTCTCGGCAGTGGTAAACTCGTTGCCGTAATATCTTAAATATTCTTTAAAAGAAAAAGGAAACACTATTACATTAAGATGTCTTCCCGTTAAATGAGTTGAAAGCTCCCTGCTAAGGAGATTGGCGTTGCTGCCGCTGATTATTAAATCATATCCCTGTCGCTGAAGCCGATTAACAAATAATTCCCATTTCTCTAAATTCTGTATTTCATCTAAGAAAAGCGCCTGCGGATTATTATATAACCGTTTTATAACTTCAATAATTTCGTCATAGTTTTCTACCTTAATAATATCTTCATCATCAAAGTTGACATATCCGAAATTACTTAACTTATGGATCGCGAAAAAACTTTTCCCGGCTCTCCTGGGACCGGTTATTACCTTTATGATATTCTTGCCCAGTTCAGGCAAAACCACATCCCTCGCCACATATTTCCCCCGGTTTAAATTTTCCAATTCCCTCTTTTGCCTTAATAAAATATCACTTGTTTTTATCATATAAATCTCCGATTTGTCAATTTGCAATTATCAATTGCGCATATTTTGTTATATTTGTGCATTATATTTACTATATTACTCATTTTTGATAATTTGTCAATGGTGAAATTAGATTTTAGGTCAAAAATAGCTCTCGGCTAACCGCAAAAAAACAATTTGTGCTATTCGTGTGATTTGTTGTTTAACTAAGAATTTAGTTGTTTGCCTTTAGCCGAGGCTGTGCCAAAAGCCAATTAGGGTTTAATTTTAATTCTTTAGATAAGTACTCTTGCTCATAATAGTAGTTTTCCTATTTTTTTTCTCTTTTATGCTGTGCTGTATTCCATTTTTTTCATTAATTCTTCAAATCCTACCAAATTTATTAGTTTTCTTATATTGTAAACAGTTGAAATCAAACCTATAAATTCACCACTAACTTTCTCTATACCACGTAAAGAAAACCGGGTGAAATTTAAATCCCTTTTTACTGTACCGATAACAGGTTTCACTATTTCTCTTCATTTTTTATATATTTCTTTGTTCTCTTCATCATTCATTATTTCTTCATGTTTTCCCAGATATTCTTTATCATTCAACATTAGATAAACTTTAGCGGATTTCCTCTTTTTTCCACGAATACATTTATGATTTACGGAAAGTGTGCTCGGTGCTTGACTTTTGACATTTATACTATCCATCCGTTTAGAAAAGAGGTTTATTTTGAATTTTGTAATCTCAGAACTTAATAAATTTACTATTCCTAAACTTCCTCACTTTCCCACCTTAATTTTTGTTTATTGATATCTATATTATCCTATAAGAAAAAATTTTTGATTGTCATGGGGAAATGGATGAATTAAAAATCATTATTCAGAATGGGGTCAATTCTTAATGGTCCCACCATAAATGAATAGTATCTAGGGTTTATCCGTTGCCAAATGTCGAAGTTTGATATCATCATTTTCCCCTAATGTCACAGATTAAAGTACCGTCCCCGTTTTTCTCTTCTTAAAGAATATTTACCATTCTCTCACTTTGTTTTTAACCTCGAACGCCCATAGCAGTCAAAGGAATCTCCATAAAAATTGGCTGGTAACCCAGAAATTTTTGGGCATCGGGAGTCAACAATTTTCTCCACTTCGGGTTAAATTCTATTTTCTGAATCTCTGTAGTTGGGTTATGAAACTCAATCGTTGCTTTGGAATATCCATCCATTTTTACCACACCATAGCATTTAGTGTCACAAATCGGTTGTGGAACCAGTTTTGTCGGTGAAGGATGTTCTGAAGTCAAGGATTCTATTTGTCTTTGGTAGTCTTCATAGGTGTAGAACTTTTCTTTAGTAATAAATATTTTACTACGGATCTCTTCAGGAATATAATCTTCAACCAGTTTCTTTAATAAACCTGATTTCTTTTCTTTAAGATAATTATTAACCTTCAGGCAAGCCAATCGGTCGATTTTTGTCAGTAGTGCCTGTTCTTCTGTGGAGAGGTCTTCAAATTTTACCCGATTAACTAAATTCCAGAGAAGCTGTTGTTTAAGTGTTTGGTCTATCTCAGGATGTTTTCCATAGTACTTAATAATCTCATCCGCAAGCGGGATATCTGGCGATTCATATGAGAATACATAAGCAACATTGGCATCTGGGCGGGCTTTACAAGGATTAAGACAATAACTTTTAAAGATCAGGGTAATTTTCGAGTTCGGGGTAAGAACTAACTTATGTTCGTCCAACTGATAGGTATCTTCACCTTGCTTGAGCTTTGTGACATCTTTTAAACCTTGAGGATCGAAGTCAACCTGGGTAATATACTCTACTTTTGTCTTCTTCTCGGGAATCTTGGGAATCTTCGGTAAACCTGCATAACCCTCCACTAACAGCATTAGGCTCAAAAATCCAAATACGGGTCTTACTGTTATCAGGTATCTTACCATAATGTTTCCCTCCTTGTTTATTTTACCGCAACATCTAACTTTTCCTAGATTTACGCTTTGGGAACCGTTCTTCACATTTGACATTTTATCCTTCCCAAACACCTAAGGAAAAAGCTTACACATTCATTCTTTTCGATTTTTAAAAAAAACAATTATCTAATCTACTGGATTTTTTAATTCTACCACACCTACATAAATCCCGCTTTTTTGTTTATTGATATCTATATTATCCTATAAGAAAAAATTTTGGATTGTCAAGAGAAATTGATCAATCGGGAAGGGTAAACTTAGTTGAAAAATAAGGAATTATTTTTAAAGTTACTGTCACAATGCCTGCCCACGTCCTTCTTACCTACTTGACAAATCGGAAATATCTATAATTTAAAAAGATAAAACATTCTATTTTAATTTAAATGAAGGAAAGGATAGATAATGAAAAAAGTTAATAGTGGATATATACAACTGTTAGGTGCTATGCATCAATATCCAGTCGTATATCTAATATCGATAATAATACTTAAAATCAAATTAGAACTACATGAATAAAATAAAAGAAATTATTGCTAAGCATCAGTTAATATGCTTTTTTATTTGCACTTACATCTTTACCTGGTTGTTAATCTTACCGGTTATTATTACTGGGAATGAGCAAAAATATGGTGTTCTTGCTATACTGGGTTTATTTGGTCCCGCTCTGGTAAACATCTATATTTCAAAAAAATTATCAACTGAAACCAAAGATGACCAGAAGCTAAAGAGAATTATAACTTTTTTAGTTGTATTTGTAATTGGAACAATTGTTTTTACTTTGAATGTATCACTTAATTCCAAAATTCAATCTCCATTTGCAATAGCAATCTTCTCAATAATAAGCCTTCTGCCCGCTTTTATTATTTCTTCAGCATACTCAAAAAGTAAAAGCGTAAGCCTGAGTCTGATTTCATTGGTTAGACCGAAAGGGAAATTTAAATATTACCTGTTTGCCTTCGCATTTGCTCCGGTCATAAAACTGGTCAGTCTACCTTTGTCAAATTTTTTAGGTCTTAAACTTCTTTCAGAACCTGAACCTCCGGGTGGACTAATGCCACTGGTTATATTCATAATAGTAACTTTTGCCTGGGGATTTTTATTTACAGGAGGATTAAACGAAGAAGTAGGATGGAGTGGTTTTGCCCTGCCCCGACTTCAAAAAAGATTTAATCCTTTTATTGCCAGCATCGTATTATGGTTCTTCTGGATTTTATGGCATATTCCTCTCCAGGTGAGCGGATTTTGGAATGCCGAACTGAATTCATTTATCCGGGCTATAATTGGTAGTTTTTTTGCAAGGTTTATTCTTACCTGGGTTTTCAATAAGTCGAAGGGGGGAATTCTACCGGTAATGATACTTCATGTATCAGCAAATGTATCTTTTGAAATTCTTCCTTCCACCTACATTTCAATGATAATTGAAGCAATAATAGCTATAGTTCTTATTATTAAATTCAAAATGTTTGAGAAATTACCAGAAAATGATCCAGCTGTCTTTGGATCTGGGATCTTTGTCAGGTCTTCTTTGAAAAGTGTCAAGGGGTTGAGTTAAACTTACTTGGTCTCAAGTTTTTAACACAACATTTTCAGCAAAAGCTTCATACGGTGTGTTCCAGTTAAGCACCGAGTAAATATTTATAAAAAATTCTCCTGATTGTCATCCCCCGTCCCCATTTGGTCTTTTCTTCAATCAACCGCTCTCCACAAAATGTCAACCTTTTCACATTTCAAGATCTGACCCTGTCACCCTTTCTTATTAATCAGCCACTGAACTTATCATTTCTTAATAGGTAACTGTTGCTAACTTCTTTCCAGAAAAGTAATCTCTCCCTTCTCATTTTACTAAAACGAAAAGGGTACGTAACTCTTCCTTCACGTTCGGCTGTGGCTTTGTTCTGTACGTGCATATGCAGATGAGGATGAGTGCTGTATCCGGAATTACCAATACGGCCCATAAGAGATCCGGCTTTGACAAACTGACCTTCCTCAACTGTAACACTACCTTGCTTGAGATGAGCGAAGTAAACATACTTTTTATTCCCAATATCAAAAATGATATAGTTGCCTCCGGGATTATCTTTGTCCATGTTACCCATGATATCACTTTCCAGACTGTCTACAACCTGAACCACTTTTCCATCCGCAGGTGCATAAATAGGCTCATTGTATGAATAAAAGTCAGTGACGGTATCCTCATCACCTTTGAAAAATCGACCATCCGGTCCGAGCTTCAAAATGTCAATAGCATACCTATTGGTCAAATGCCCATTTGTGATGGCGGTGGCACCTGCATGTCCGGCTAGCCACGTCCCTCGCACGGGTAGCTCCAGTATCACGCAATCATCCTCTGGTGGATAAGGCAGTGACTTGGGAATGAGCGGAAACAGGTATACATCTATTGCGATGCATAAGATAACAGCCACGAAAAACGCTAAACGCTTAAACAGAGAACCTTTAAGGAGATTTTCTGAGATTGAAAAGCACAGAATAATCTCCAACAAAGCCCAGGCACTTAAAGAGAGTAGGAAAAGAGTTTTCGCATAGTCTAGAATGACTGCTGAAGGCAAAATCACAATAAATATAAAATAGATGATGCTGGGAACCAAGAACAATAAAGATACAATCAAGGTAAGTTTACCTATTCTGTTCAATACTCCGACCTCTTTATTCCAGATAAATACCCTGGCATTCTTTTTTAAGTAAATACCCCTGATGCGAAATATAATTAATATTAGAAATACTGCACTTACTAACAGGCACACTGTCGTTAAGATTATTTCAAATTGTTTAAACATGATATCTCACTTTTTTAAATTATCAAACACTATAAATTTGTTAAAGCGTATATAATCTGATTTCAATCCTTCTGGATAACTCCATATATATTCTATTATAATTAACGATTAATGTCAAGAACTTGGGGAAGGCGAAGGGATACTAATTTACTAATGACTTTGCTCGGTGCTTGACTTTTGACATTTCCATATGTTCACTAGTTGCTTGAGATTTAGCCACAATTCCCTTGATTTATTTTATTTAAATTTCTATAATTTAAAAATATGGAACAATACTATAACTACGCCTTGGGAAAAATACGGGAATTTAGAGATACTCACACAGAGTCAACTCCCGTCCTTCTTGCACTTGCATCAGTGTCCATCTGCGTTTATCTGCATATCTGTCAATCTGCCGTTAAATTTCCATCGTGAATTATTTTTTTACTTGACAAACATACTATTAAACAATATCTATTAAATTAACAAGGGGGGATTTATGGTTTTGCTTTTGACCTTTTTAATAACGAATGAATTAAGAGAGATAAATTATATAGACCCACTAAGTAGAACTCCCACACATTATCAGGAATACAATTTAAAACGAAGCAAAAAGCCATTTAATATAAAGATTATAAAATCCTCAGAAACATTCGATAACGAGCTCATTGCCATCATTGTAAATGACAGTCTTTATCCAAAGATAGAAAATTCTATCAACCAGTATGTTCAGGATCTCTATAATGAAGGTTTTGCGGTAGAGGTCATTACAACACTTGGTGGTGTACCAGCAGATATAAGGAATTTATTGCAATCAGAATTACCCAATGGTCTAATTGGCGTTTTGTTAGTTGGAGACCTTCCAATCGCCTGGTGGGAAGATGGCTCATATGGTGAAGATTATCCGATCGATTTCTTCTTTACTGATTTAGACGGTGATTGGATTGACTCAGACAATAATGGGATTTATGACCAGCATAGTCCCGGTAGCGGTGATCTTCTGCCTGAAATCTGGGTAGGGAGACTATATGCATCACGTCTAACATACGATAATGAGGCAGGGCTTATAAATGATTATTTTAGCAGAAATCATCAATATCGAACTGGCATGCTCACCCTGCCCAACCGGGGACTGGTTTATAATGAAGTAGATTGGTATCCAAATGACCATGGAATGGGTTATCTATATAATAATGTCACTGTAATAAACGACGAGAATACAACCACTGCTTATGACTATAAAAGCCGTCTGAATCAGGAATTTCAATTCGTTCATTCAATTGCCCATTCATCATGCTGGGCGCATACCTTCTTCCTTGAAAATGATGAATATGGTGGTGGGTCAGTTTTTAGCTTTGAAATTCCCTTTCTCGATCCAAATGCCTTTTTCTATTTTCTCAATGCCTGTATGGCAGGTCGATACACTGAAACAAACAATCTGGCAAATTGGTATCTATTTTCCCATTCTTACAGTCAGGTTGTCATTGCCAGTAGTTCGGTTATGTATGGTATAAATAATCTTTCTGATTACTATCAGGCTTTGGGCAATGATTCAACATTTGGCGATGCTTTTAATAAATGGTTTAAGTCAAATTACGATTGGTTTAGGGGCACCCTAATACTTGGGGACCCTTCCCTAAAGGTGTTAGACTATCCCCTAAACTCTGTTAACTATGAGGAACCTTCATATTCCGGGAATGCATCTTTTGACTGGACAATATATCAGGTAGAAAATAGCCAGTTTGTCAATGGTAATCCAACTTTGGGTAAGTACAATGACACATTATGGATATTCTGGGATTCAGGACGAATTGTTCGCTCTGACACCTATTGCTCATTCTTTACTGGCTCTGGGTTTTCTCCACCTGAATCCCTTGCCTGGCACCCATATTATGATTACTATCCTTCTACAACAACAGATAGTGATGGAAGGCTCTGGGTAGCGTGGCAGAGTTTCCGCGACTATAGCCAGTACTATGACCACTTTAGCATCTATAGTTGTTATTACCTTGATGGTTCCTGGTCTGCCCCACAGAATGTTAATCCTCTTGGCAAATGGCATGATGTTCAAGGGGCACTTGCTGCAGGTAGTGATGGAAAGGTTTGGGTCACCTTTAAAAGTTTCCGTGACGGAAATGCCAATATCTACATTTCAAATGCAACATCGGGGGGTCCATGGATTGACTCTTATGCTCTTACACAAACACCTGAAGACGAAACTGATCCATCTATAGTCATTGACAGGGATAACAATGTCTGGGTTTTCTGGTCAAATAGTAATAGTGGTCATTATCAAATACAGGGCAGAACATATAATGGGGTTTGGCATAACGTATTTTTAGTTGATTCAAGTAAATGTGATAACTTAAATGTTCAGGCAGCTGTAGATAGTCTAAATCGGATATGGTTGGTCTGGAATCGCTGGGTCAATAACCAGGGTGATATTTTCTATTCTTACTATGACGGAAGTAAGTGGCTGCTACCTGAGCCCATTACCAGTAATCCCGAAGATGATATTCTTCCTTCAATAACAATTGACGGACAGGGTCGTCCATGGATATGCTGGATGTCTGATAGGGATAATAACTGGAATATTTATTATTCATATTATGACGGCGGATGGAATTCCCCTGGAATCGTTACAACCGATACATTTTGTGATATTGACCCGGAAATAAAGGGCATTGATTCATCACGAACATTTATAACCTGGACATCAAACAGAAATAATTATTGGAACATATATGGAGCTTTTACCGATATAACAGCGACACAAGAAAGATACCCATCCCCATATGAAACACCAGTAGTTAGGGCTTTGCCAAATCCTTTCTATAGAACTGTTCTTTTTGAGTGCAATGTTCCTTTCAAGTTAAGGATATATAATACAGCAGGTAGATTAGTAGAGGAGTTCAACAATAACAAGAAAGAACATTTATGGAAACCAAAAGAACTGGCACAGGGTGTCTACCTTGCACAAATCAGGACGAAATTTAGTAAAAAATATCTAAAAATCATACACATAGAATAGACCACATTTTTGCTCGGTGCTAATTTATTCTTGTCAAGGGGTTTACGGACAAGAAATCATCAATTATTTGAATAATTGAATGAAAAAAAATGAAGGTGGGATCTGTGTCAGGTTTTGACTTAATATTCCATAAGGTATCAACCCCCATCCCTCGCGAAAGTTGACATCTACTTGACAAATCGGAAATTTTCTATTAATAAATTATAAAATAAGGAGGTTATTATGAAAAAGTATATCTGGATTGTTTTGTTAATCCCGCTATTTATTGGTGCTTCAGAGAAAAGCAGTTTGTCCAGCAGAAAAAATGTGGATTCGTGGAAGGAAGCAAGAAGCGTAGTGAGAAAGAGTTCTGCGGAAGTCTTAAAAAGAGGAGGCGGAGGTCCTGACTCTCTTGGATATCGATGGACCGATGAGATTCCCTATAACTGGATAGATATAACTGTGATTGGTGATTCAGTTCCTGCTGATGATGACTGGAATGATAGTTTATTTTATCTTGCCGATAGATTTGTATTCTATGGAGATACTTTTGACAGCCTGGCAATATGCTCTAATGGATGGGTAAGTTTTACTGATTCTGGCAATACAGATTATCATCCCGATTCAATACCAAATCCAAATAATCCTTCAAACCTTTTAGCTCCTTTATTTTGGGACCTTAATCCTGAGTATGGAGGCAAGATATTGTATTATGCTGACACAGCTAACAAGAGAACAATTATTGAATGGTATCAGATTCCCTATTATAGTATTGGCGTTGCAAACACATTTGAAGTCATACTCAACAGTAACAGTAACACCATTATCTTCCAATACAACTCATCCGCTTTCTGGAATGATACTGCAGCCGTTGGCATTCAAAACGGTGATGGAACTGTCGGGCTTTCTGTCCCATCTACTAACATTCACGATGGATATGCGTTGTTATTTTATACGTCATATCATAACATATCATTATCTTCGATTGAGGTTCCTGGTAGTTACGTTCCAGTAGATTCTACCATTTACCCGGCAGGAGTAGTGAAGAACTCAGGTATATATTCCGAAGGACCATTTGATGTGATTTGTCAGATAGATTTAGGGCTAACCCGTATATACACCGATACGGTTTCTGTTTTGAATCTGGAACCTGATTCCACTGATACAATAATCTTTTCTCCCTGGAGCAATTCAGACGAGGAAGGGGTACGGTATAATGTAACAATGTTTACCAATCTCATAGGTGATGTTTTTATTAATGATGATACACTTTCGCTTTCTACTGACGTTTTTCAAATTACTAATACGATTTCATCCAGATATACACCAGCTCCCCCAACTCTTGATGGTTTCATTGGCTTTGAAGAATGGGGTTCTGCCAGGAGAAAGGATGTTACGGACATCCTTGGTTATGGAGCGCCCGTGGGTCTCCCTCCCGGACAGGCGTATTTATATGTTATGAATGATTCTTCAAATTTGTATCTTGCGATAGATGGAGTTTACGACTTAACAGCTGATAATGATGATGCATTCTGTCTATACTTTGATGATAATAATGACCATTCATATCCTGCCTATCCGGATTCCACTGAAGGTGAGCTTTGGTTAGGGTGGTTTTCTACCGGCGATTCGCTTCACTTTACGCCAGTGACCAGTGATTCGGGAGAACTTGCAAGATATAGCAGTTCACTTCCGCGAGGGATTAACAAAATACCAGGTAATATGCAGTATGAGATTGCAATACCACTGGATTCTCCATTAAACGAAGGATTACAGGCAAGTGCTGGAGATACAATAAGAACATGGCTCTTTGCAGGAGATGGTTATGACTATACGATGTATGGATGGTGGCCAACGGAAGATTCTATAGGCTGGGGTAACATAGATGGAATGGGAGAAATAGTCCTTTCTGGTCCTGCTGGAATAGAGGATGATTCCGATGAATATAGTGGAGAGTATAGGTTTAAGCTATATCAGAATACTCCAAATCCCTTCAGTGGTAAGACATCCATTACCTATGAGATTCCCCAAAGGTCGTCTGTCAGTTTAAAGATATACAATGCAACAGGTCAGCTTATTAAAATCATCGAAGAAGGAGAAAAGGAGGCTGGTAGATATATAGCCGTCTGGGATGGCTTCAATGAATACAGAAATAAAGTCCCAGCAGGAATATATTTCTACAATCTTGAGACTGACAGGAATAGGATTACAAAAAAGATGATACTAATCCGATAACATCGGTTTATCATTTCATACTACGGGGTAAGATATTTCTCTTATCCCGTTTTTTTTGTGCCTGTGTCAGGTCTTCTTTGAACATTTTTATTTTCAAACCTCTTAGAAAAGAAGCTGATTTTGAGACAGAGGGATCAGGTCTTGTTTTTTGAATCCAATTACAATAGCTATCGCTATAGTTAAATCATTATTTTAGGATTTGGGGGTTGGGATTTAGTAACTTTTTTGTAACCACCTAACTATTAAAAACCCTTGACATCATAAAAGATTTCTTTTAAATTAACAACAGGAGGGAAGAAATGAAAAAATCTATTATCATTACTTTACTAATATTTTTTAGCGCATTAGAAAGTAAAGGGGAAAAGTCAAAATATACGGGTGATTGGATAGGTACCGGATGGGGATGGGAAGTTAGATTCAAACAAACATCTGGAGACTTTGTCTCACAATTTAGAGGAAAAAAAGCCGAGTTGCCATATGGAAATGAAAAGATAATAATGACTCTTCTCGTAGAACATTCCACGGTTTTTCATATTTACGTTGATGAGAATGGTAACGTTACAGGAGAAGGAACTATTACTTATGGCTTAATACCAAATCTTGCCGGAGTCGCAGCTCTCACAAAACAGGTGAACGATGCGATTAATATGATGGATAAAATTGTTTTCGTATTCAAACTTGCAGGAGATATCGGTAAACAGGCTGTTCAATCGATGAATCGAGTTTATTTTGAAAATGAAGCTAAATTAGCACAAAATATGAACTCTTTCTCAAAGATTTCTGCCGCAGACCTTCTTAGAGGAGGAGAAAGAAAAGTGATGATTACGAATCTAATGCAATCAAGTGGACAAGCCGATGCAGTTGAACTGACAAAAGCAGTATTATGGAATAGAGCCGGCTCCGGTAGTTTTAATCTTGCAAATGGTGTAGATGCTTCTTTACTTATGGATATACCTGTGGCGAGTGAATATAAAGATTTAGGAAAGTTTGCGCTTGAACAAGTAAGAGGTAAAGTTCTCGATAAAATTGCAAAAACAGAAGTAGCCATCCTGGAAAGACTACTCGGAAAGGCAAAAAGAGAAGAACAATTATGCTTATATGCAGCTAACATTCCAACAATTGCTGCCGGAACACAGATAGGCCCATCTACTGTTGAGCAGTTATTAACCCAATTTGGACCTGAAGTCGCAAAAGCAGCATTTTTTGATATCCTTATCGGAAGAGCAATGCCCACCGGTTTAATACTTTCTATACCCGGTGTTACGCAAGTTCAATATCACTATAAAGGATTAAAAGACGGTCCTGAAAGTAGAAGATTTAAAATTAAAGGCAATATAATTGATGATAAACTATATTTAAGCATGGACGGTGACGTTTCAAGCGGAGATAAAAATCTATATGTTGAATATACGGTTAATTATAAAAAAAGCACACATCCCTTCCCAACCTGGTCTCCATTTATGGATGATGCTGCAGATGTTAATGATAAAGGAGAGTGTACTGTTTATGATAGAGAGACCAATATAGAGGTAAAACAGTATTATGATAAAAAAGAAAAAAAGTATAAGAAAATCGAATTTGAAAGAGATAGATCAATTCCTAAAAAGATGAATTTCGAAACTCCTTTTGCAGTTTACCATAAAGCAGGAACACAAAGGAACAATGTTAAAGTATGGCATGAATATGAGTATAACTGGAGAGTATTTAAACTCACAGAACCAAAACAGTAATTTTTGATATCTGTGTCAGGTATTGACTCTGGACATTTTTATTCTCAATCCCTTTACCTCACTTTTGCCCCCTTAAACTCCATAATATGGGAAAATTTTTAAATGCAAAGGGGAAAATCTGACTGAGTGTAAGGAGGTTACAGTTTAAGCCGCCCACTTCCTGAATTCATTTAAATACTTATTTTCTTAAAGGTTTATTCTCCAGCATTATGTGGGGTAACATAATAATTATAAATTCAATAGCGATAACTAACTTGGTCTCAAGTTTTTAACGCAACATTTTCAGCAAAAGCTTCATACGGTGTGTTCCAGTCAAGCACTTTCCTCGGTCTACCATTAAGTAAATCCTGTGCCTTGTTTATTTGATAATATGACAC
>Ga0307428_1000355_pt1 | contig 32543 bp, 29 predicted proteins | sample SalMarWE160240MG_FD_202161 | JGI IMG/M metagenome (GOLD analysis project Ga0307428, IMG submission 202161) | Salt marsh sediment microbial communities from the Plum Island Ecosystem LTER, Massachusetts, United States - WE1603-240 | ecosystem: Environmental > Aquatic > Marine > Intertidal zone >...
TTCCCGGTGGTAATGGCGGAGGGGTCACACCTGTTCCCATCCCGAACACAGTAGTTAAGCCCTCCTGCGCCGATGGTACTGCAGTTTTTCTGTGGGAGAGTAGGACACTGCCGGGATTTTTTATTTTCTGGATTTTGTTGTATAATTTTAAATAGAGTGATAAGTAATGAGTAATTAGTAATCAGTAATGTGTAGGGGCTCGATTTATTGAACCCGCTAGAAAGCTACCAAGACAACCTAAAGTGGATAAATCTCCCCCCTTGTACGATAAATTAAATAAAAAAGTTTTGAATTATGGTTTTTCTTCATAGTAACGACTAATTAATTGGTGAATTGGTCAATAGGTCAATTGGAGAATTAATCTATTGGAGAATTAATTTATGGAAACATTAGTGCAAAAATTATGTGTTTGGATGGAAGATAAAGTAACTGAAGCAAAGGCCAAAGGCATAGTATTTGGATTAAGCGGGGGATTAGATTCTGCTGTAGTAGCAGCCTTAAGCATAAGAATATTTCCCCAAAATACCTTAGCCATAATTATCCCTTGTCATAGTCTTGAAGCCGATATTAATGATGCCTTAGACTTTATTAATAAATTTAATATTCCTTATAAAATAATTGATGTATCAAAAGTATATGATTCGTTCATTCATCTGTTAAATAATAAAGAAGAAGAAGGAAGTTTCAAATTAGCAGAAGCAAATATAAAACCACGATTAAGAATGACAACTTTGTATTATTTTGCTAATAAGTTAAATTATTTAGTTGTAGGAACCGGGAACAAAAGTGAGTTAATGATAGGATATTTTACTAAATATGGTGATGGCGGAGCAGATATTTTACCTTTAGGTAATTTGTTAAAGAGTCAGGTTAGAGAATTAGCAGAGTATTTAGGTCTTCCCAAAAAAATTATAAACAAACCTCCTTCTGCAGGCCTCTGGGAAGGTCAAACCGATGAAAAAGAAATTGGTATAAGTTATGAGCAATTAGATAAGTATTTAAGAACAGGAAAATTAAACAATAAAATAATAGAAAAAAAGATTCAAGACAAAATAACTAAAAGTTCGCATAAACGAACTATTCCTGCAAAACTTCCCTTTTAAATAAATATATTTCATGTTTTTTTATATTATAATTACAATATTTCTCCCTACGTCTTTATTGTTTGGTGGAGGAGTCGAATTTATTCAACCCGAATTATTTCGGTAATTTCTTTCACGGGCTTGATAAATCATGCCCGTGCGTATTACTTCATTGCGGGCAGACACAAGATCTGCCCCTACATCTTTTTATTTCTATCTTACGCGATACTCGATACGAATATTAACCACTAATTTATTGAATATGCTCTTTTAATATGCTAAAATTATTAAGAATTAATCACAGTTGAAGTTTTAATAATTTTATATTCAAGGAGAAATAAAATATGTCTGGACATTCAAAATGGAGTACTATTAAAAGAAAAAAAGGTAAAGTGGATGCACAGAGAGGAAAGATTTTCACCAAAATAATTCGAGTGATAACTGTTGCTGCACGTTCAGGAGGAGGGGATACTGAGACTAATATAAAGTTAAAAGCTGCAATTCAATTGGCAAAAGAAAGCAATATGCCTAATGAAAATATTGAAAGAGCTATTAAACGAGGGACCGGTGAAGCCGATGGAGTTTCTTATGAAGAAATAATTTATGAAGGTTATGGACCAGGGGGGGTTGCAGTTTTAATAGAAGCTTTAACTGACAATAAGAATAGAACAACCCCGGAGATTAGAAAGATTTTTTCCAAAAATGCGGGTAATTTAGGTGAAAATGGTTGCGTTGCCTGGATGTTTGATAAAAGAGGGTATTTTATCTTCGAGAAAGTTAAAGTTAATGAAGACACTATTGTAGATTTAGCGCTTGAAGCAGAAGCAGAAGATCTAAAAAGTGATAATAAAAATATTGAAGTTATCACCCTACCTGAAAATTACGAGAAATTTAGCAATTTAATAAAAGAACAGAATATTGATTACTTGCTTAGTGAAGTTACTTTAATTCCAAAAACTACTGTAGATTTGGAAGGTAAAAAAGCAACGCAAATGCTGAATTTAATGGAACAGTTAGAAGAGCAAGATGATGTGCAGAAAGTTTATGCTAATTTTAATATTGCTGACGAAATTATGGAAGAAATATCAGCCAATGGGGATAACTCGTGATTATTTTAGGTATCGATCCCGGACTTAGTAATACCGGTTATGGTTTAATTCGATACGAGAAAAAGAAAATTGAATTAATTGATTACGGATGCGTATTAACTTACAAGAAAGATACTTTTAGTTTTAGAATAAAAGAAATATATTATAAGATAAAAGAACTTATAGAAAAATATAATCCCCATGAAGTTGTTATCGAGGAAATATTTTTTAATAAGAATGTTCGAAGTGCACTTACAGTTAGCAAGGTTCATGGTATGGTAGCTATAACCGTTGCTCTAATGGGATTAGAACTTTATGAATACACCCCGTTACAGATTAAGCAAGCTACTGTGGGAAATGGGAGAGCGGAAAAACATCAAGTTCAATCTATGGTTAAAATCCTGCTCAATTTATCTGAAATTCCTCAGCCGGACCATGCTGCAGATGCTTTAGCTGCGGCAATTTGCCATGTGCATACTAAGTATTGAATAAGTATCGCGTATCGCCTATTGCGTATCGCATACGCCCTAATAGCGTATAGGTAGCCGGGGCTTGATTCTTCAAGCCCGCAAAAAACGGGTCGAATAAATTCGACCCCTACACTAAAAGCGATAATTTATTTGGGAAAAGTTTTGAATTTTGAATTATAGTTTTTCTCTTTTAACTTTAAATTTTTAGCTTAAAAAAGAGATTGCCGCGCTCTGATAAATCAGAGCGCGCAATGACTATGTATACTTACGACTATCGACTAATTTTACTGATGAACCGGCAAACTGGACAATTAATAAACTAGCCAAGCAAGTAACCAGCTAACTATTATTATAGGAGGTTTAAATTTGATATCTTTTTTAGAAGGAATAGTTGATACAGTTGGAGTAAGTTATCTTGTATTAAATACAAACGGTATAGGGTATCAAATTAATATCCCTGCTTATAATAATTTTTCCTTGAAAACCGGTGATCAAACTAAAATTTATACTTATTTATATTTAAGAGAAAACAAAATAATGCTTTATGGATTTTTAACTAAAGAAGAAGAAAATTTCTTTGAATTGCTGATTAGTACACCGGGAGTTGGTCCAAAAGTAGGTTTAAATATTCTATCCAAAATGACTCCTGATGATTTTGGCAAAGCAGTTCTCCAAGAAGATTTAGATTCAATTACGGCGATAGTAGGTATCGGGAGTAAGTTAGCTAAAAAAATTGTATTAGAATTAAAAGAAAAAATAAGCAAAACCACTTTCTTGGAAGCAGGCGTAGAAAAAACTTTTAAATCTGAGAATATAAGTGATGCTATAGACGCTCTTAAAGTATTAGGTTATACTTACAAAAAAGCAAAGTCCGCAGTGGAAAAAACCCAAGAAAAATTTAAAGGGAAATTAACGGTGGAAGAGTTAGTTCGAGAATCTCTTAAGATTATAGGATAATTATTAATTTTAACTTACTAAAAGTTTTTAATAATTGTAGTTGCTGGTTTTAAAAATATTTTGTTTTAATATTTAATGGAGTAACAGATGGAATTTAAAGAAAAAGCTATTGATTTAGGATTAAGGAAAGAAGAGCCGGATTTAGATATAAACTTAAGGCCTAAATTTTTTAAAGAATTTATTGGGCAAGAAAATATTAGAAAAAATTTTAAAATATATATAAGTGCTGCCCGAAAAAGGGAGGAACCCATTGACCACATTCTTTTATATGGTCCCCCCGGTTTAGGCAAAACTACCTTAGCTTATATAATATCTAATGAGATGGGAGTCAATATTAAGATGACTTCTGGCCCAGTTATTGAAAGAGCAGGAGACTTAGCAGCTATAATCACTAATTTGCAGGAAAATGATGTTTTATTTATTGATGAAATTCATCGACTAAATCGAGCAGTAGAAGAAATACTATATCCAGCTATGGAAGATTTTGAATTAGATATTCTGATCGGCAAAGGACCAAGTGCTCGTTCTATACGTATAAGTTTGCCAAAATTTACTCTTATAGGGGCCACAACTCGTACAGGGCTAATTACCTCGCCCCTAAGAAGCCGCTTCGGAGTTATAACTCGAGTTGGTTATTATCAGGAAAATGAACTTGAACAGATAGTAATAAGGTCTTCTAAAATATTAAAAGTTAAAATAACCGAAGAAGCAGCAAGAAAGATTTCTCTAAGGTCAAGAGGTACCCCTCGTATTGCCAATAGACTTTTGAGAAGACTTCGTGATTATGCTCAAATAAAGGGCGAAGGAGTTATTAACAAAGAAATTGCTGATTATGGTTTAGAGATGATGGAGATTGATGATTTTGGTTTATGTAGCATAGATAAAAAATTATTGCTTACTATAATAGAAAAATATTCAGGCGGTCCAGTGGGTCTGCAAACATTGGCTGCTTCCATTAGTGAAGATACAGATACTATTTGTGATGTTTATGAACCATATCTTTTGCAAAAAGGTTTTCTTCATCGGACTCCAAAGGGAAGGGTAGCAACAGATTTGACTTATAAATATTTTGGCAAAAAAAGAGATGCTCAGGGGAAATTGTTATAGAAAAATTAGCGAAAAGCAAAACTAGCGTAGAGCGTACAGCGGGTAGCGTGTAGCATCACGGCGTTGCAGTGATGAGGAAAGAAAAAGAAAAAGAAGTACGAACGAAGAATTAAAAAGAGGAGATAGGTTGATTGATAAAGTTAAATATAGGAAAAGTTAATAAATTTTTTTTATTTTTGGGAATATGTATTTTTTCAGTGCTTATATTTTCTAATAGTGTCTTAGCAGCAAAAAAACAGCCAATACTTCGAGTGGGTATATTCTTAAATCAAACCGAGATTACTATAAGTGGAGATGGCGCTTTTAAGATTTACAATTTAAAATCAAATGGCCTTATAAGCGAAGAACATAATAAGATAGTCAAATTATTACCACATGACAAAGGAATAGAGATTTTAGAAAAAGGTGTTTATTCTGGCCCCATAAAAATAATTCCGGTAGCAAACACTAAAATTGTGGTTGTGTTTAATGGACAAAATTATCGCTATCGAGGAAATATAGAGATAGATATTGATAAAGAGCATAGAAAATTAAATGTCATTAATATCATCGGTATTGAGGAATATCTTTACGGGGTTTTAAAGAAAGAAATTTCCCCTAGTTGGCCAAAAGAAGCCTTGAAGGCTCAAGCAGTTGCAGCAAGAACTTTCGCTATCTTTAATATGAATAAATATATTGATAAAGGTTATAATATCTGTGCTTCTACCAACAGTCAAGCTTACGGAGGAGTGAATCACGAAGACCCTTTAACTAACAAAGCCGTTAATGAAACTCGAGGAGTGATTATTGCTTATAAAGGTAAGCCCATCAACGCAGTTTATCATTCCGATAGTGGAGGATATACTGAGGATAGTGAGAATGTTTGGGGGAGTTTTTTGCCTTATTTAAGAAGTGTAGAATCAAAATTTGAAGAAAAAGTTTCTCCTCCGCATCATACCTGGTCTTGCTCTATAAATGAAAAAGATTTGACAAAAAAACTACAAAAACAAGGTTATGAGATAAATTTAGTTGTTTCTATAGAACCAGTTAAAAAAAGTAAAACCGGCAGGACAAGCGAGGTAGTTTTTATTACTGATAACAATAAAGTTATTAATATGAAAACTAATGATTTTAGAAGCTTAATAGGAGCAGATTTGATCAGGAGTACACTTTTTAATATCGAAGCAATCGGGAAAGAATCGAATATTACGGAAGATATGGAAGATAAAAAGGAAATTGAGGACAAAGAAGAGCAGAAAGAGTCAATAAAGGAAATTTTAGAACAAAAGAAAGATTGGACTATTAAAGAATTGCTTGAATTAATGAAGAAAAATAAAGAAGAAAGGGAAAAGGAAAAAGAAGGGGAAGTACTTAAAGTAGAAATTGTGAAATCAAATATTCCTTTAACCTTTATATTTTCTGGTTCAGGGAATGGGCATGGGGTTGGAATGTCCCAATGGGGTGCACATGGTATGGCACTTCAAGGGTACAGATATCAAGATATTTTAAAATATTATTATCAGGGAATAAATATTATAAAAAAATACTAAAAATAAACAAATGAGTGTAAAATGAAATTAGAAGAATTTAATTATTACCTTCCTTCGGGTTTTATTGCCCAAAAACCGATTAAGCCAAGAGATCATAGCCAATTGATGGTTCTGAATCGATCCAAGAGTGAAATTCAACACAAATTATTTAAAGATATTAAGGGTTTCCTTACAAAAGGCGATCTTTTAGTTTTAAATAATACTAAAGTTTTGCCAGCAAGGTTATATGGCTTTAAAGAGAAAACCAAAGGAAAGGTGGAAGTTTTACTTCTTAAATCTATAGAGGACAAATGCTGGGAAGTATTAGTAAGGCCGGGAAAGATTGTTCATACAGGTACTAAAATAATTTTTGGGCCTGAATTAGAGGGGATAGTAAAGGGCAAAAATGAAGAAAGGGGTAGTTATCTTATCCATTTTAATTGTAAAGGTAATTTTAAAGAAATATTAAATAAAATAGGACAAATGCCTACTCCGCCTTATATTAAAGAAGAATTAAAGACAGAAAATGACTATCAAACGGTTTATGCTGTTCATGATGGCTCAATTGCTGCTCCTACTGCCGGACTTCATTTTACCAAACCTTTACTAAAAGAACTTGTTCAAAAAGGAATTGAAATAGTTTATTTGACTTTACACGTTGGGCGAGGAACTTTTGAACCTATAAGAGTTTCAAAAGTAGAAGAACATAAAATGGATTCAGAGTTTTATTCTATTTCTCCTGAGGTTGTTAAAAAAATTAATCAAGCTCGTACTGAAAAAAGACGGGTTATTTCGGTAGGGACTACCACAACTCGCAGCTTGGAATCTGCTTTTAATTTTGATCAAGGTGGAATTGTAAGCGGCAGTAATTGGAGCGATATATTTATCTATCCCGGATATAAATTTAAGGTAGTAGATGTGTTAATTACTAATTTTCATCTCCCCCAGTCGACCCCTTTAATGCTTGCTTCCGCTTTTACCGGAAAGGATTTTCTTTTTAGGGCTTATCAAGAAGCAATAAGAGAAAGGTATAGATTTTACAGCTTTGGAGATGCGATGATTATTATTTAGTTAGCGTATAGCGTACAGCGTTTGGCGTATAGGCGCGGGTTACAAGCGTAAGTAAAATACACAATTTAAAATTCAAACTATATTAGTTGGTCGGTTATTTAGTTAAGATTAAGACCAGATAATTCAGTTTACAGTTATCAGTTTTTAGTTAATAAAAGAAAAAAATAAAACGTAAAAAATGCAAGATAAATTAGTTATTAGAAAAATTAGAAATGTAGGGGCGTATTGCATACGCCCTATTAGCTAAAAAATAAATTACAAGATTAAGATGGTGGAAAAATTTGACAATTAAATTTGAAGTGATAAAAGAGTCTAAAAAAACTAAGGCAAGATTGGGAAAATTATATACTCCCCATGGAATAATTGACACCCCGGTATTTATGCCAGTGGGCACTCAGGCTACAGTAAAAGCAATGACTCCTCGAGAATTAGAAGGTTTAAGCGTTCAGATTATTTTAAGTAATTCTTATCACTTATATTTAAGACCTGGGCATAATTTAATTGCTCAAGCAGGCGGGCTGCATAAGTTTATGGGTTGGAAAGGAGCTATATTAACCGACAGTGGAGGTTTCCAGATTTTCAGTTTAGGAAAACTAAATAAGATAAGTGATGAAGGAGGATCTTTTAACTCTCATATTGATGGTTCAAAACATTTTATAAGTCCTGAAAAGGCGATGGAAATTCAAATGGCCTTAGGTTCTGATATTGCTATGGCTTTTGATGAATGTGCTCCTTATCCTTCTGGCAAATATAAGGTAGAAACTGCTGCCCAAAGAACCATTCAATGGGCCAGGAGGTGCAAAGAAGCACACCATAGTTCCAGCCAGAGTTTATTTGGAATTGTTCAGGGAGGCATATTTAAAGACTTAAGAATTGAAAATGCTAATAAATTGGTAGAATTAGAATTTCCGGGTTATGCAATAGGGGGGTTAAGTGTAGGTGAACCAAAATCTTTAATGTATGAAGTTTTGGATTATACAGTCCCTTGTTTACCAATCAATAAACCCCGATATTTAATGGGAGTGGGAGCTCCTCAGAGCATATTAGAAGGGGTTGTAAGAGGGATTGATATGTTCGATTGTGTTCTGCCTACCAGAAATGCCAGAAATGGTTCGTTATTTACTTCATCTGGTAAGTTGTCTATAACTAAGGCTAAATATAAGGATGACTTTACACCTTTAGATAATAAATGTGAGTGTTATACTTGCCAGAATTTTACCAAGGCCTATCTACGTCATCTATATATGTCTAAAGAAATACTTGCTTCGACTTTAGGGACTATCCACAATCTTTTTTTTATGTCTTCTCTAATGAAGAATATAAGATTAGCTTTGTTAGAAGATAGATTATTAGAATATAAAGAAGAATTTCTTGCAAATTATTTAGATTAATTGATTAAAAATTACTTGCTAAATAGAATAAAATTATGTATAATTTAGAAAATATTTTTTAAAAATAAAAAAATGAAAGGATTGATTTAAAAAATGGAAGCACTTCAACAATTCTTACCTTTGATTCTTATATTTGGTATATTTTATTTTATTCTTATTCGCCCACAGCAACAAAAACAAAAAAAACATAAATTAATGCTGGATAGTGTGCAAAAGGGGGACAAAGTGATTACCATTGGGGGTATGTACGGAATAATTAGAGATATCAAAGGCGATACTTTAACCTTGGAGATTGCCAAAGATGTAGTTGTAAACACTACACGCAATGCTATCGGGGTAAAGCGAGAAAAGTAAAAAGCGATTTAAAAAAGGGGAAAAAGTATATAGAAATAAACAAAATTCCAATAATGGAGAGGCAGGTATTCATTTTATTATACCTGCCTTTATATTTTTGCATATTATTGATTTGTTTCCCTATCTTCTTTTTTTTATAGTTCTTTTTCTTCACGCGATACTCGATACGCAATACGAATATTAAGTATTCTCGTTGACAAAGAAAATAATATAATATTATAATGATAAGGTTGAAAAACAATATAGTAATATGTAATAAACAAGATAGATAGAAGGTAAGAAAAATTAGAAAGAGAGGATTTTTATATGAATTGGACTAAAACCTTAAGGTTAGCCAGCGTTTTTGTAGTAATTTTTATTGCAATTATATTATCGTTTCCTCTAAATGAAAAGATAAATTTAGGATTAGATTTACAAGGAGGTTCCCACGTTATCTTAGAGTGTGTAGATACTCCTAATGCACCAGTGGACAACGATGCGGTAAACAGAGTATTAGAAATAATAAGAAACCGTATTGACCAATTAGGAGTTTCAGAACCAGTAATTCAGAGACAAGGTACAAATCGTATCTTAGTTCAGTTACCCGGCGTGGAAGATCCGGAAGCAGCTGTAGAATTAATTGGTAAAACTGCTCTCCTGGAATTTAAAAGCGAGGAAGGAGAAACCCAGCTAACCGGAGCCCACTTAATAAATGCTAAATCATCCTTTGACCAATTTAGTCGATCTATTGTTTTAATTGAATTTGACAAAATTGGAGCTAAAGAATTTGGAGAGGCTACCAAAAAGAGCGTGGGAAAAGTTTTAGCTATTACTTTGGATGGGAAAGAAATATCTGCTCCTGTAGTCCAGGAACCAATTCTCGACGGAAAAGCTCAGATTACCGGAAAATTTACCGTAGATAGCGCAAAGCATTTAGCTTTACTTTTGCGATCTGGTGCTCTCCCGGTAAAAGTTGAAATTTTAGAAAATAGGTCAATTGGACCAACCTTAGGAAGAGACTCTATCTCCAAGGGGATAAAAGCCGGGATAGTAGGATTGATATTAATCTTACTCTTTATGTTAATTTACTATAAAGGGTTTGGATTAATAGCAGATTTTGCTTTGGTTGTATGTATGGTACTAATTGTGGGAGCTTTAGCTGGTTTAAAAGCGACATTAACTTTACCCGGAATAGCTGGAATGATCCTTACTATTGGTATGGCAGTAGATGCTAATATTCTGATCTTTGAGAGAATAAAAGAAGAATTGAGATTAGAAAAGACTTTTCGGGCTTCTATTGATGCTGGCTTTAATAAAGCATTCCGTACCATATTTGATGCTAATGTTACTACTTTAATTGCAGCTCTTGCCTTATTTTATTTTGGCTCAGGACCAATTAAAGGGTTTGCGGTAACTTTGAGTGTAGGTATTTTAGCCAGTATGTTTACTGCAATTGTAGTAACCAAGATTGTTTTAGAAGTAGTAGCTACTAAGTTTAGTTCTAGAGCTTTATTATAGACATAGTTAAGGGGGATATATTTAATGGATCTAATTGGAAAAAAGAAGTTCGATTTTATTAAAAATAGAAGAATAGTATATATTATCTCTGCAGTTATTATCCTAATTGGTTTAATTTCAATTATTTTTCAAGGATTTAATCTTGGAATCGATTTTGCCGGGGGGACTTTAATTCAAATAAGATTTGATAAATCAGTTTCCACTACCGAAGTTCGAAATGTTTTAAGTGAATTTAATTTAAGCCAAAGCACTATTCAAAATTTATCAGAGAATGAATTTGTGATAAGGACAGAAAAGATTAATTCAGAGAAAAGAAAGGGGATATTGTCAGCTTTTAGAGAGAATTTAACTGATTTAGAGATATTGCGTGTAGAGACAGTAGGACCGGTTATTGGAGAAAATTTAAAAAAGTTAGCTATTTATGCCTTGCTTTTTGCTTTTATAGGAATCGTTCTATATATTACTATGAGGTTTGAATTTAAGTTTTCTATTATTTCAATATTGGCGCTTTCCCATGATTGCTTAATTGTTTTGGGTATTTTTTCTTTATTGCAGAAGGAAATAACTATTTCGGTAATAGCGGCAGTTCTTACTATTGTAGGATATTCTCTAAATAATACAATTGTAATTTTAGATAGACTTAGAGAAAATATCAAGTTTAAAACCAGAGAACCATTTGAAAATTTAATAAATATGAGCATTAATCAGTCTCTGTCCAGAACGATAAACACAGCTTTAACTACCGTTATTCCCGTTTTAGCCTTATATTTTTTTGGGGGGAATATACTTTCTGATTTTGCTTTAGCTTTATTTTTAGGAATGGTTGCCGGGACTTATTCTTCAATTTTTATCGCCAGTCCTTTATTATTAGAGTGGAATAAAATATTTAAAATACGTCAAAAAGGTATTAGAATTACCGGGAAAAAGGGCAAAAAGTAAATTCAAACAAAATAGGAGATAAAAATGTCTGAATTTAACCTGTTTGGTAGGACTCTCCTGTTTTTTGGAATAGTATTGATTATTTTAGGAACTATATTTTTGTTGGCGGGAAAGTTACCTTTTTGTGGTAGATTACCCGGGGATATAGTAATTCAAAGAAAAAATTTTGTATTTTACTTCCCTTTAGGATTATGTATTTTAATAAGTATTATTTTAACTATTATTTTTCGAATTTTTAGGCATTGATAAAAGAGTAAAAAAATAAAAGTGTAAAGCGCAAACTTTACTCGTATATAGTATATAGCGGATAGAATTAGTAAGTTGGTTATTTAGTTATCTGGTTAGCTGGCTTAAGGAAGGGAAGATAGAAGCCAGAAGCCTAATTCGTACCTAGTATCTAGTGAATCGTATCCAGTAAAAAACAAAAAGTTAAAAAGATTAAAATAACTAAAATTTGCATATTGGAGTTTTTTCTTACGCGATACGCAATACGATATACGAGAAAGGAGTGTAGATAAAATAGAGTGGCACATATCAAAAGAAGATAAAAAGTTACAATCAGAATTGTCCAAAGAATTAAACATCTCTCCAATTTTAGCTCAATTACTATTAAACAGAGGAACGAAGGAAGTTTTAAGTGCTAGAAAATTTTTAAAAGCAGATCTCAAAGATTTGAGAGATCCTTATATCTTTCAAGATATGGAGAAGGCTGTTGACAAAATATTAAGAGCGATAAATAACAATGAAAGAATATTAATTTACGGAGATTACGATGTCGATGGAATAACTAGCGTTGCCTTATTGTTTACGATTTTGAGAGAGTTTACTGCTAATTTATACTACTATATACCTAATCGCTTTCAAGAGGGATATGGACTAAGTGAAGAAGCCATAGACATCGCTTTTAAAAATAATATTAAATTAATCATTACCGTTGATTGTGGAATTAGTTCTATTTCTGAAATAGAGAAAGCAAATAATTATGGTATAGATGTTATAGTTACCGATCATCATCAACCCCAAAAAGACCTTCCTTTTGCAATAGCAATAATAAACCCCAAATGCGATACAAATTATCCATTTAAGGAATTAGCAGGAGTGGGTGTAAGTTTTAAAGTGGCACAAGCCCTATATTTAAAATTGAAAAAAAACCAGGATGATTTATGGAGTCTACTTGATTATGTTGCATTGGGGTCGATTGCTGATTCCGTCCCTTTTATCGATGAAAATCGTATCTTAATCAAATGCGGATTAAAGACACTTAATCAAACCAAGAAAGAAGGTTTGAAGGCATTAATAACGGAGAGTGGAGTAAATTATGGTAATTTAGGTACCAAAGAAGTTAATTTTGCCCTTGCTCCCCGAATAAATGCAGCAGGAAGGTTAGATGACCCGAAATTAGCCTTAGAATTGTTGCTTACTGATTCTGAATATAAGGCTAAACATTTATCCCAAAAATTAAGTGAAATAAACAAACATAGGCGGGAAATTGGAGATAATATTTTAAGAGAAGCCAGGGAATTTGCTTCTATACAAGTAAAAGAAGAAGATAATAAAGTATTGGTTCTTGAATCAGAAAATTGGAATCAAGGGGTAATCGGTATAATAGCCTCTAGATTAGTAGATGAATTTAATCGTCCTGTAATTATTATTTCCAAAAAAGATGGGATAGCAAAAGGTTCGGGAAGGAGCATTAAAGGTTTTCATTTATATAACGTTTTGGAATCGTGCCAGGATATTTTAATAAATTTTGGCGGGCATGAGTTAGCCGCAGGTATTACTATAGAGTCTAACAAAATCCCCGAGTTTAAATCAAGGATAAATGAAATATCTCAAAATTTCATTAAAGAAGATGATCTAAGTCCAGAATTAAGAATAGACGCTCAGATTTCACTAAGTGATATTAATTTTGGCTTAGTAAAAGATATTAGTGTTCTAGAACCATTTGGAATTGGGAACCCTCAACCTGTCTTTTGTAGTTACAAAAACATAATATCCGATTGGAGGCTGGTTGGCGGAAAGAGGGAGCATTTGAAAATAAAAATTAAGGAAGAGAACAAAACATTAGAAGGGATAGGATTTAAATTAAGCAGAATAGGAAACCAAATATTTTCTGAAAACAAAGTGGTAGATTTAGCTTTTAATATCGAACTAAATAAGTGGAATGGAACGGAAAAAGTTCAATTAAATATAAAAGATATAAAAACTATTTTTTAGGAGGCAGACAAAAGTGATAGATTTAAAAGAAAAAATTAGAAATATTCCGGATTTTCCGGTGAAAGGCATCCAATTTAAAGATATTACTACCCTATTGAAAGATAAAGAAGCATTTAAATATAGTATTGATGAGATAACTAAGTATTGTAATAAATACCAAATTGATTATATTGCGGGAATAGAAGCCCGTGGTTTTATTATAGGTGCCCCAGTAGCCTATCAATTAGGAATTGGATTTTTACCTATTAGAAAACCAGAGAAACTTCCTAGTGTGGTAGAGAGGGTATCTTATCAATTAGAGTATGGTGAGAATATATTAGAAATACACAAAGATGCTATAAATAATGGAGATAAAGTTATGGTCGTTGACGATCTTTTAGCTACAGGAGGTACCACTGCTGCAGTATTTGAATTAATTGAAAAATTAGGAGGAAAGGTTATGGGTGCTTCCTTTATAATTGAACTTGAATTTTTAAATCCTCGGGAGAAATTAAAAGGATATGATGTTTTTTCCTTAGTCCAGTATAATTGATTAGTCGTTAGCAAAGAGAAAATACAAAGAATAAATACAAAATGCGAAATAAATTAGTTGCCCACCCCTCGTAGGACAGGCGTCTCGCCTGTCTACTAGATGTAAATTAGTGAATCGTATCTCGTGAATCGTATTTCGCATATTAGCGTGGAGCGTACACCGTATAGCGTATTTAGTTAGTTGGTTAATTGGTTACCTGGTTAGCTAGTTAAGAAAATAAATTCAAGATAGATAACCGGTTTTTTGTTTATAGTTTTTCGTTTTTAGATAAGGACAATCTGTTGTTGGTTATAAGTTTTCAGTTTTTTGAAGTATACAATATACCTCTACATGCTTTCCGGAAACTCGAAACCTGCAACTTTTAACCTGTGTTTTAACTGGTAAACTTGCTAACCAGTAAACTGGATAACCAATAAACCAACTAACCAGTTAACTAACTAACCAGGTAACTACACTTCGAGCAAAGAAGGTGTAAATTATTTCTCAATTAACTTTATTAAGATATATTTTAAAAAGAATATCCCAATATGCTCCTCAAGCTGGTTTGAGCTTAGTAAAAAAAGCCTATAGATATTCTGCAAAAGGCCACCAGAATCAAAAGAGGTATTCCGGAGCACCTTACACTTTACATCTTTTAGAAGTAGCTAAAATATTGGCTGATTTAGAGCTTGACGTAATTACTATTGCAGCAGGGATTTTGCATGACATAATAGAGGATACTGATACTCCATTATCTACCATTGAAGAAGAGTTTGGCGAAGAAATAGCAATGCTGGTTAATGGTGTCACCAAATTAAGTAGAATCTCTTTTAAAACACAAGAAGAACGGCAAGCCGAAAATTTTCGTAAAATGTTTTTGGCTATGGCAGAAGACGTAAGAGTTATTTTGATAAAATTAGCAGACCGCTTGAATAATATGAGAACTCTACAATATATACCACCCCACAAGAAATTAAAAATAGCCCGAGAAACATTGGAAATTTACGTTCCCATTGCCAATAGATTGGGTATTTCCAGGGTTCAGTGGGAATTAGAAGACCTTTCCTTACGTTATTTAGAACCAATGAAATATAAAATGGTAGTTAGCAGGATTGCAAAAAATCGCTTGGAAAGAGAAAGTTATGTAGAATCGGTAAAAGCGATTATAAAAAAAGAAATACAAAAGGTAAAAATAGAAGCGGAAATTCAAGGTCGTCCAAAAAATATCTATAGTATTTATAAAAAGATGGAGAAAGGGGAAAAAGATTTTTTCCAAATATATGATTTAATTGCAATTAGGGTGATTTGCAATTCTGTCAGGGATTGTTATGCGGTTTTGGGGTTATTACATTCAATTTGGAAACCCATGCCCGGTAGATTTAAAGACTATATTGCTATGCCCAAATCGAATATGTACCAGTCTTTACACACCACAGTGGTAACTCCCAAAGGCGAACCTTTAGAAATACAAATTCGCACCTGGGAAATGCATAAAACTGCTGAATACGGAATAGCTGCTCATTGGAAATATAAAGAAAAAGTTGATTTAAAAAAGGATAAGAAATTAGAGGAAAGACTTTCCTGGTTAAGACAGATATTGGAATGGCAGAAGGATTTGAAAGATCCTAAAGAATTTATGGAAAACTTAAAAATAGGTCTTTTTCAGGATGAAGTTTTTACTTTTACTCCCAAAGGAGCTGTGAAGATATTACCTTCTGGTTCCATCCCAATAGACTTTGCCTATCTTATTCATACAGAGGTAGGTCATGGATGTGTGGGGGCTAAAGTTAATAAAAGGATAGTTCCTTTAGATTATAAATTGAAGAGTGGAGATATTGTAGAGATATTAACTTCCAAATCAAGCCGGGGTCCCAGTAGAGATTGGTTAAAGATAGCCAAGACATCAGGGGCAAAAAATAGGATTAGAATCTGGTTTAAAAAGGAAATGCGGGAAGAGAATATTCAAAAAGGAAAGGAACTTTTTGAAAAAGAGATGGAGAAATATAAAATTGAAACCTCTTCCGAGCTTACTAAAAAGTTAAAAGAAGTGACTATTGAATTAGGTTTTACCCAATTAGAATCAATGTTTGAAAATATTGGGTACGGTAAATTAACTTCTTATCAGGTTTTATCTAAAATAATCCCCCAAGAAAAAATCTCTCCAATTATACCCTTGGTTAAACCAAAAAAAAGAATTGATCAAGGAATAAGAGTCCAAGGGATTAATGATATGATGATAAGATTTTCTAGATGCTGCAATCCGGTTCCCGGTGATGAAATAATTGGTTATATTACCAGGGGGAGAGGTGTATCTATACATAAAATAGATTGTCCTAATGTAGATTTTATTTCGGCGGAAAAAGATCGGTTAGTTAAAGTGGAATGGATAAAGACAGAAGAGCTGTTTTATCCGGTAAAAGTAAAAATAATAGCTGATGATCGCTCAAATTTAGTATCTGATATTTTGTTAATTTTTTCCAGCCTTAAAATATCAGTTAACGCTATACATGCAATAACTGACAAGAATAATGTTGCCAATATAGATGTAACTCTCTCAATCAATAATCTTGATCAGCTTCAAGAAGCAATAAGGAAAATAAAAAAAGTAAAAAGCATATTAACTATAAAAAGAGTAAAAACATTTTAAATAATGAACGGGAAGAAGAATATTTTGTTCGGAGGGATAAATAATTGAGAGCAGTAGTACAGAGAGTAAAAAAAGGGTCAGTAGAGATTGAAAAAAAAGAAACAGGAAAGATAGAAGAGGGCTTGGTAGTCCTTTTAGGGGTAGGTCAGAAAGATATAGAAAAGGATGCAGAATACCTGGCCGAAAAAATAGTAAATTTACGTATATTTGAAGATAAAGAAGGAAAGATGAATCTTTCCGTGAAAAATATAAATGGCCAGATTTTAGTCATATCTCAATTTACTTTATATGGGAATTGTAGAAAAGGAAGGCGTCCGAGTTTTATTTCCGCGGCTCTCCCCGATAAAGCAGTAAAATTATATGATTATTTTGTAAAATATATAAAAAATTATGGTCTTAAAGTAGAAACCGGAAAATTTCAAGCCATGATGTTAGTAAAAATATTTAATAATGGTCCGGTTACCATTCTTTTGGATAGTGAAAAGTTAGTTTAGAAATAAATCGACCTTTTTAGGGAGAAATTATAATGAAGTTACCCCTTATTATTGGACATAGAGGAGCAAAAGGAATTGCTCCTGAAAATAGTCTTTACGGTTTTAAAAAAGCAGTTGAGTTAGGGATAGATGGAGTAGAACTGGATGTGCACCTTACTAAAGATGGAAAATTAATCGTAATTCATGATATGGATTTAAAAAGGTTAACCGGGCTAAGAATTCCCATTAAGCAGCTTACCTTTAAAGAACTAAAAGAATACGACATTTCGAAATTTTTTATTAAAAATCAAGAAAAAATTATGGAGAAATTGCCGGAAGAGAAGAAATATTTTTTAGAATTAAGAACAATTCAAGCCAATTCGTTTTATCTGAATATTTATAAGCAATTAATTAAGAAGAAAATTAGTTTTTATTTACATTGGAACGGTAAGCGCTTCGATGTAGTTAAAAAACTTTTTTTCTCAAGAAATGATGGAAAGAAGGTTTCTTTTAGACAATTGAAAATTAAGAAGAGGGACATACTCGACTTAGAAAAAGGTAAGGTGAGGAAGTATTACAATGAACAGATACCTTTGCTTAGGGATGTACTTAAAATGTTGAAGGGAAAGCTTTCCGTAAATATAGAAATTAAGGGAGGGGAGAAGATTTATCCGGGCATTGTAAATAAATTAGTAAAAGAGACAGAGAGTTTTGGATATAATAATATTCTTTTTTCATCTTTTGATAGAGATACGGTAATTTTGCTAAAAGAGAGATATCCTGAGCTTAAAGCAAATGGACTATATGCTAAATGGATAAATCCTAAAAGACATATTAATGGATTGGATGGGTTAAATCCATATACTTTTTACTGTAAAGAAAAACTTATTTCTTGTTTGCATCGGTTGGATAAAACAGTGTATGTCTGGACAGTCGATAAAGATATAGATATGATACGCTTTATTTTATATGGAGTTGATGGGATTATTACAAATTATCCTCAGATTCTAAAAAAAATAAGCAAAGTAATGCAATCTGTTTTGGAATATTTTTAATAAAAAATTTTCTTTCTAAGAAGATAAAAACTGTTTTAATAATTTGGACTGCTTATAGAAGATTTTACTAAACGAAAGGATTATAGAAGAAATGTTTCTAAAAAGATTAGTAGTAGGAGCGCTAGAGACTAATTGTTATTTAACTTGATAATTCCCTGTAGCTTGCTACAGGGAATTATCAAGTTAAATTTAATAGTAATTCACACACCGGGTCATACCCCGGGAGGAATTTCTCTTGTTTCAAATAATGTTGTCTTTACGGGTGATACTTTATTTGCCGGGGGTATTGGTCGAACCGACCTACCCGGCGGTTCTTACCAAGATTTAATAAAATCGATTAAAGAAAAATTATTGATTTTAGGTGATGATAAGATAATTTATCCCGGTCATGGCCCGGATTCGACTATATGTGAGGAGAAAAGGACAAATCCATATATTTAATTGACCGATTGACCAATTTGCCAATTAAATTAGTTAGCTAGTTAGTTAGTTTGCTGGTTAACTGGTTTTTAATACTACTAACTAATTAACTAACTAACCATATAACTAATTAACAAATTTAAAAAGGAGCGAAAAGAATGAATTATGGAATAAAGGATATTAATTTAGCTAATAAAGGGAAAGACAAAATTGAATGGGCCGAAAAACAGATGCCCGTTCTTTTAAGTATAAGAAAAAGATTTAGTGACGAAAAACCTTTAAAGGGAATTAGAATTTCTGCTTGTCTTCATGTAACTACCGAGACAGCTAATCTGGCAATAACCTTGAAAGAAGGGGGTGCGGAAGTATATTTATGTGCTTCCAATCCTTTAAGTACTCAGGATGATGTAGCGGCCTCTCTGGTTAATGATTTTGAAATTCCAGTATTCGCTATCAAGGGAGAGGACAAAGATACTTATTATCAGCATATTGAAAAAGTGCTAAGTTGTAAACCTAATATCACTATGGATGATGGGGCTGATCTGGTTTCAACTATTCATTCTCAAAAGAAAGAACTAATTAAAGATGTCATTGCTGGTACTGAGGAAACCACTACCGGAGTTATCCGATTAAGAAGCATGGAAAAAGATGAAGCTTTAAAGTTTCCAATTATTGCGGTAAACGATGCACAGACTAAATATCTCTTCGATAATAGATATGGTACCGGACAGAGCACCATCGATGGCTTGTTGAGAGCTACCAATATTCTAATTGCCGGTAAAATATTTGTAATTTGTGGTTATGGCTGGTGCGCTCGAGGTCTGGCGATGAGAGCTAATGGTATGGGCGCTCAGGTGGTAATTACCGAAGTCGATCCTATGAAGGCTTTGGAGGCAGTTATGGATGGTTACCAGGTTATGCCCATAAAAAAGGCAGCTAAAATCGGAGACGTTTTTATAACTTTAACTGGTGATATAAACGTAATATCAGCAGAAGAATTTCCTTTAATGAAGGATGGAGTAATTTTGGCTAATTCGGGGCATTTTAATGTAGAGATTAATGTAGAGGCTTTAAAAGGTTTAGCAGTACGTAGAAAAAACATTAGAGAATATATAGAGGAATATACTCTAAAAAATGGGAAGAAAATAAATCTTTTAGCAGAAGGGAGACTGTTGAATTTATCTGCTGCTGAAGGACATCCGGCAAGCGTGATGGATATGAGTTTTGCCAATCAGGCTTTATCCGCTGAATATTTAGTAAAAGAAGGGAAAAATTTACAGAAAAAAGTTTATTGTGTTCCCGAGGTTATTGATAAGAAGATTGCCAGATTAAAATTAGAATCGATGGGAATAAAGATTGATAGACTTACCGAGGAACAAGTAAGATATCTTTCTTCCTGGAAGATGGGAACCTAATTAGTGAATAGTGAATAGTCGTTAGTTTTTAACTAGCGTAGAGCGTGCAGCGTTTAGCGTATAGGTGCGAGTAATAAGTGTAAGGAAAATACAAAATACAAGATATATTAGTTGTTAGTTTTAAATACAATTTTTAATTATCATTATACAGCGAAAAGCCATAATTTAAAACTCAAAACTTTTTAGTATCTTGTGTGATGCATTGTGATATTAGCATATAACATATAGTTTTTAGAGCAGGGGCACGATTCATTGAATCCTTTGTATTTCTTTTCCTTGGCTATACATTCGATACTCAATACTGTATACTGTTTTTCTCTACGCTATAATATTTACGAGATACTCGATACTTTCTTTTAGGGTTAGTATGAATAATCAAAGTATGATAGAATATATAAAAGAAGGGATGCTTAATTTTGTTTTCCCCTTAGATTGTAAGATATGTGAAAAACCTATCCGAGAGTCTAAGGGATACTCGATTTGTGAAGATTGTTTTAAAACCATTGAATTAATAGAACGACCTTATTGCGTAAAGTGCGGAAAACCTTTAATACCTACTGATTTTTTTAAACAAAATAGAGGAATCTTATGCCTTGATTGTAAAAGAAAAAAATATTCTTTTGAATTCTCTCGTTCTACAGGGGTATACGATAAGGTATTAAAAAAATGTATTCACCTCTTTAAATACTATGGAGAAAAAAAATTGGCTAAACCATTAGGAAAGCTAATGGTAGATTATTTGGTAAAGAATGACGAATTCAAAAATAAGATTGACTTAATTATTCCTGTTCCTTTACATAAGAATGATTTAAAAAAAAGGGGATTTAATCAGAGTGTTTTACTGGGTAAAATTATAGGAGATTATTTTTCTATCCCGGTTGGAGAAAGTGTTTTGGTAAAGAAAAAGTTAACCCCTTTTCAGGTTAATTTATCTAAGAAAGAGAGGGAAAAAAATATTCTTAGGGCCTTTTCGGTAGAAAAACCAGAAGAAATTAAAGGAAAAAATATTCTAATTTTAGATGATGTATTTACTACCGGCTCTACCGTAGAAGAATGTACTAAAGAATTAATGAAAGCTCGAGCTAAGAATATATTTGTTTTAACTTTAGCCCGAACCGTATAAAGTTCATATGCCGCCTCTCCTTAGAGCTGTGGTTGAAAGTCGAAGCCAGTCGCAGGCGAAACGACCCACGTAAGGTAACTTTGGTTACTGAGCATGGTGCGGCTTTGGAGTAAGTCCTGCCTTAACCTTAGCAGGTTAGAACAATAAGAGAAGAGTAGTAGTGAAGGATAAAGTTCCTAAGCAAACCTCTCAGCAGGCGAGTGTGGGGGCAAAGACCAGGTCAGTCTAAGGAAAGGCGGATAGAGTATATTTAGATAGCTAATGAAGGGAAAACAATTAGAAGTTAAAAGGAAAAAATAAATTAAAAATATTTTAAAAAATATTTAAAATAAAAAAGGGTTTTTTGTTTAGACGGAGAATATATATATTAAGTAAAACAAACTATTACTAAGGAGGAAAAAGGTATGAAAATTATTTTTAAAGGGAAACATATTGAAGTGACAGATGCGATGCGTAATTATATTGAAAAAAGATTAAGCAAAATCGAGAGACATTTTGATCATATCTTAGAAGTAATAGTAACTTTGAGTGTAGAGAAGAGCAGGCAGATTATCGAAGTAACTTTACAAACCAATAGGGCTTTGATTAGAGCAGAAGAAGAAACAGGTGATATGTATGCTTCCATAGATAAAGTAGCAGATAAATTAGAAAGACAGATAAAGAAATATAAAGAAAAATATTTTCAGAAACCCCACCCCGGCACAGAAAAAACAGGGTTAACTAACAAAGAGATTGATACTGGAGATAACGAGTCGGATAAGATTGCCAAAATTGTAAAAACTAAAAGATTTGCTATTAAACCGATGTCAGTAGAAGAAGCGGCAATGCAAATGGATTTATTGGGGCACAATTTTTTTGTTTTTGCAAATGATAATACCAATAAAGTTAATGTTCTATATAAAAGAAAAGACGGGAATTTCGGACTGATTGAGCCGGAATTTTAAGGAGGAATCTATGGAGAAAAAGAAATTACATGCATTTCGTAATTTTATAATTCCACGACGTTTTAATTACGAAGTGGAAGATATAGAAAAATCGTTAAAAGATCTAAGCGATATTCTATTTGCGAAAATAGTGTTATCAGAAGATGGAGATGTAAAAGAAATTCATATAATTACTAAAGATTCTTCTAACCCCAAAGGAATTACCCGGGATATTGAATCGTTTTTATTAGCTAAATATAATATTCAAGTAGATTATAGAAAAATTAGTATAGCACAAGTAAAGGATAAAGAAATAAAAGATGAGCAGATAAAGGAAGAAGAATCAGAATCTTCTTTAAGACTTAAATTCTCTGATATTAAAGTGGGAACTATCGGTAATCAGTTTGAAGTTTGTGTAAAATTAGAAAGTAACGGGAAAATATATGAAGGTAAAGTATCTGGAAAAAATTGGAACGAAAATCAGGAATATTTAGTGGCTAAGGCTGGCTTAGAGGGGATAAGTTCTTGTTTAGAGGGCTCAGTTTTTTTTCAGGTAGATGAAATAAAAAAGATTAAGTTGGATAGTAAAGAAATAATAGTAGTTTCTATTAATCTAATCGATTCAAAAAGAAAGGAAAATTTAGTAGGTTCTACGGTAATCAAAGATGACTTGAATAAGGCAGTAGTAAAAGCAATCCTTAAAGCTACTAACCGTAGAGTTTTAATGACAGAAAATTAAATAAAGCTTTAGGTCGGTGAGGCCTTTATTTTGAACTAATAATATAACAAAAGATGTAGTAGTAGTATCATTGAGCGAAGCGAAGCGGTTTTGAATGTTGGAAAAACAAATAGAAACCGTGGAGGTGCTAAAGATGAAGATTAATAAGGCAAAACTAATCAGCCTATTAATTAGTGTCATGGCTTTATTGTTAGCAGGTGGCGCTAAATTTAGGTGGAGATAATAAATAATCAACAATAAGATAGGGCTCACCGACCTAATTTATTTATGCTTAAAGGGGGTAATATAATTTGCCTTTAAAATTGAAAATTTATATTGGGGTAATAACAGCATCAGCTATTGCCCTTTTTATATATTTAATACCTTCTTTGCCTTTATTACCTAATATGTGGCCTGTACTTATTTTTTTTCTTGCCATATCTATCTTTGCTGAATTTATACCAGTTGATTTACCTATGGCAGGAAGTATTACTATCGGTTTCCCTATAGACTTTGTGATAATCCTGGTTTATGGTCCAACATTAGCCATGTTAATTTCTGCTATTAGCGCTGTAATTAGTGAAGCATTAGAGAAAAAAACTTCTTGGCACAAAATAATTTTTAATGCCTCTCAATATGCTTTATCAGTTGGAATAGCCGGAATTGTTTATCAATATGTTGGAGGAGTTGTCGGCTTTCAAAATTTCTTTAAATTTGCTCTCCCCGCTGCTTTATGTGCCTTAAGCTATTGCCTTGTTAACTCATTCTTGGTTACTATGGTTATTTCTTTATCACAAAAGGCAAGGATAACTACAGTTTGGAGACTAAACATAAAAGAGATGATACCCAGCTATCTAGCAGAAGCCCCCATGGGTTTTCTTATGGCTATCCTCTATGTAGAGATTGGGATTATAGGGATTTTATTATTTTTCCTCCCTTTGTTACTGGCTCGTCGTTCTTTTGAATTATATACCAAGATGCGCAAAGTATATTTGGATACTATTCGTGCTTTAGCAGCAGCCATTGATGCCAAAGACCCCTATACTAAAGGTCATTCAGAAAGAGTGGCGGAAACTTCTGTAGCTTTAGCTCAAGAATTAAATTTATCCGATCGGGACATTGAGGATATAGAATATACCGCTTTACTGCATGATATAGGAAAGATTGGCATAGCGGATAAAATCTTAGGAAAAAAAGATAGTTTGACAAATCAAGAGTATGAAAAAATAAAAGAACATACGATTATGGGAGCTAATATCATAGAGCCGGTAGATTTTTTGAAAAATTCATATGAAGCAATCTATCACCATCATGAAAGATATGATGGTAAAGGCTATCCGGATGGTGTAAAAAGTAAGGATATACCCATATTTTCCAGAATAATTGCCGTAGCCGATGCCTATGATGCCATGAACTCTGATCGCCCTTATCGAAAAAAGTTAAATAAAGAAAAGATATTAAAGGAGCTAACAGATCAATCCGGCAAACAGTTTGACCCCGAAGTAGTTAAAGCTTTTATTTTGATTCTTGATAGAGAAAGAGAAGAATAAATGTTATATGTCTATATTATAATTATTTCTATTATAATAGGAATGCTTCGCAATGGTAAATTAAGCAGTTTGAGCCAGATTTCACTAAAGAAAATAGAATTAATAGTATTAGCCTGTTTGATTCAGGCTGGATTAATCTTTCTGGGGTCAAAAAAAGTAAAATTTGTTCTTGATTATAGTTCTTATATAATAGTTTTCTCTTATATTGTTCTTCTGTTGGCAGTCTGGTATAATAAGAAATTAAAAGGAATAAAGATTATCGCTTTGGGGATAATCTTTAATTTTATAGTTATTGTGGCTAATGGCGGCCATATGCCGGTATTATTGAGTAGTTTATATAAAGCAGGATTAAATGATTTTGCTCTTGTGTTAAAAGAAGGCATTTATATTACCCACGTTTTGATAAGTGAAAAAACCTTATTTGGATTTTTAGCCGATGTTATCCCATTGTCTCCCCCATTTCCTGATCCCTCAGTAGTAAGTGTAGGAGATATTTTAATGTTTTATGGAGTGTTCAGCTTAATCCAAAATGCAATGGTGAAAAAACAGAATTCAGAAATCACGAATCAGAATTTAGAAGATAAAGAACTGAACCAAGAAGCCTAATTCGTATCTCGTATCTCGTGAATCGTATCTCGTGAAAAAGATAGAATCGAGAAAACTAATTCGTATCGAGTATCGTGTATTACTTAAAATAGAAATAAAAAGATGTAGGAGCAGACCTTGTGTCTACCCCTAATGAGCTCTAAAAATAGAAATTATAGATTTTAGAATGAAAAGGAAAAGGTAATTATGTTTGATTGGACAAAAAAGATATTTGGTGACCCTAACGAAAAGGAATTAAAAAGACTGCAACCTATTATAGAAAAAATAAACAGCCATGAACCAGATATTTCAAAATTAGATGATGAGGAATTAAAAAACAAGACTCCTGAATTTAGAGAGAGATTAGACAAAGGGGAAACTCTGGATGATATTCTCCCTGAAGTTTTCGCAGTTGTTCGGGAAGCAGCTAAACGAATTACCAAGATGAGGCCTTTCGATGTTCAACTTATTGGAGGAATTGTTTTACACCAGGGTAAGATAGCCGAGATGGCTACCGGAGAAGGTAAAACTTTAGTAGCCACTATGCCGGCATATTTAAATGCTTTGGGTGGTAACAGCGTGCACGTTGTTACCGTAAATGATTACTTGGCTAAAAGAGATAGATATTGGATGGGAGAAATTTATGAGTTTTTAGGATTAAAAGTGGGCTTAATTCAGCACGATATGAGAATCGATGAACGGAAGAAAGCTTATGAAGCAGATATAACCTATGGGACTAATAATGAATTTGGGTTTGATTATTTAAGGGATAATATGGCAATTCGTCTGGAAGATGTAGTTCAGAGAGGCTATGATTTTGTTATTGTTGACGAAGTGGATAGTATTTTAATCGATGAAGCCAGGACTCCTTTAATTATTTCTGGTCCTTCTGATGAATCGACTAAAATATATCAACAGGTAAATAGAGTTGCCACTCGCTTACAGGAAGAGGTAGATTATAAAGTATATGAAAAGGAGAAGACAATCACTGTAACCGAAATGGGTGTTTCCCGTATTGAAGGGTTACTGCAGATAAAGAATCTATATGATGAGAAAAATATGAGTGTCCAACATCATGTTATCCAATCCCTAAAAGCACAAAGATTATTTAAAAAAGATGTTGATTATATAGTAAAAGATGGAGAAGTAATTATTGTAGATGAATTTACCGGAAGATTAATGTTTGGGAGACGATACAGTGATGGTCTTCATCAGGCTATTGAAGCAAAAGAAGGAGTAGTAATTGCTCGCGAAAATCAGACTTTGGCTACTATAACTTTCCAGAATTATTTTAGATTATACAAAAAACTTAGTGGCATGACCGGTACTGCCAAGACTGAAGAAGAAGAATTTATCCATATTTATAATCTACCAGTAGTAGTTATCCCTCCCAATAAAAGATTAATAAGGAATAATTATGCAGATGTTATCTATAGGACTGAAAAAGAAAAGTTTAAAGCAGTTATTAAAGAGATAGTTGAAGTTCATAGGATGGGAAGGTCTATTTTAGTAGGGACAGTATCGATTGATAAATCAGAAACACTGAGTAGATTGTTAAAGAAAGAGAATATTGGACACAATGTCTTGAATGCAAAAAATCACGAGAGAGAAGCAGAGATAATAGCTCAAGCAGGTCAGGGTAAAAATGTAACTATTTCGACTAATATGGCCGGACGAGGAACTGATATTGTCTTGGGTGAAGGGATAGCTAAATTAGGGGGTTTGCATGTAATTGGAACGGAAAGGCACGAAAGTAGGCGTATTGATAACCAATTAAGAGGTAGATCGGGAAGACAGGGAGACCCAGGTTCATCCCGCTTCTTTCTTTCTTTAGAAGATGACCTCATGCGGCTCTTTGGATCTGATCGGATTTCTGGAATTATGGAAAAATTAGGTATGGAGGAAGATATCCCTATTGAACATCCTTTAGTTACCAAATCGATAGAGGGTGCTCAGAAAAAAGTAGAGGGAAGAAATTTTGAGATAAGAAAACAGCTTTTAGATTTTGATAATGAAATGGAATACCAGAGGAAGGTAATCTATGAACAACGGAGGATGGTATTAGAGAGTAAAGATGTTAAAGCACATGTTTTAGAAATGGTAAAAGACACTATCGAGGATATCTTGAAGAGTTATACCAATAAAGAAATTTATCCTGAAGAATGGGATTGGTCAGGAATTAAAGATCATATTAACCAAATCTTTTCTATTTCATTGGTTATTCCCAAGGAAGAAATTCCTAAGCTATCTATCCCAAAATTACAGGACATTTTAACAGAAAAAGCTTTTGAGATATATGAATTACGGGAAAAAGAATTTACTCCACCTTTAATGAGACAGATTGAAACGATGATTGTTCTTCGGGTGGTAGATCGGGAATGGAAAGACAATCTACGACGTTTAGATGAATTAAAACAGGGTATAGGTTTAAGAGCTTATGGACAGAAAGACCCTTTGATGGAATATCATTTTGAAGCCCATAATATGTTTCAAGAAATGATCAACGGTATAAAAGAAGAAGTAGTAAAATTTATTTATAAAGTCAGGCTTAAAAAAGAAGAGCCCCAAGGGGTTCGCCAGGTAAGAAGAGAAACACCTGCTCCCATGGTTAGCAGTCAAACAAAAAAATCATCTTTTGTTAAAAGGAAAGGATTGGGAGAGGAAGAAGGGCAAAAGAAGAAAAAGATAGGGAGAAATGACCCTTGCCCTTGTGGTAGTGGATTAAAATATAAATATTGTTGCGGAAAAAATATATAATACAATTAGATAAAAATCTTTTTATGATTATTTCGCCCAATGAAAAAATTATAAATTAAATTATTTATCAGGATTTTAAGGCGAAGTAATCTAATTTTATTTTAGGTGAAAGTGAGAAAATTTTTACAGAGTTAAAAAACTAAAATTAAGAGAAGTAGGAAATAGAAAGGAAGGTGGATAAAATGATAGAGGAATTACAAAATAAGCTGGAGCAACTTCGGAAAAAAATTGACGAAATGGGGACTTATCTTTGACTTATCTACAAAAGAGGAAGAAGTAAAAAAATTAGAAAAAGAAATGTCCCAAGAATCTTTCTGGTCTGATCAGGAAAAAGCTCAGAAAGTTACAAAAAGAGTTAAGGAATTAGAAGACACTATAGGCGAATTTAATGAGTTAAAAGATAACTTAGAAGAATTAGCAATACTCTTAGAGCTTAATCTGGAAGAAGACAGGAAAGAAATTTGGGAAGAGATAGAGCAAAAAACAAAGGTTTTAGAAAAGGATATTGAAAAAAAAGAATTAATTGTTTTATTTGATGGTAAATATGATGCCAATAATGCCATAGTTACTATTCGGCCAGGTGCCGGTGGTACAGAATCTCAGGATTGGGCTGAAATGTTACTGAGGATGTATCTGAGATGGGCAGAAAAAAATAAGTGTATTGCCAAGATAATAGAGATCTCGTCTGGTGAGGAAGCCGGGATAAAGAATGTTACTTTCACTATTAGTGGAATCCACGCTTTTGGATATTTAAAAGCAGAAAAAGGAATACATCGTTTGGTTAGAATTTCTCCCTTTGATGCTAATAGGAGAAGGCACACCTCTTTTGCCTCGGTGGAGGTTATCCCTGAAGTTGATCAAGAAGTAGAGATTGAGATTAAGGAATCAGATTTAAGAATAGATACTTATCGAGCCACAGGAGCAGGGGGCCAGCACGTTAACACCACTGATTCTGCAGTAAGAATAACCCATTTACCTACCAATATTGTAGTACAATGTCAAAATGAAAGATCTCAATATAGTAACAAAATGACTGCAATGAATATTTTACGGGCAAGATTATTTGAACATTACCAACAAGAAAAGGAAAAAGATTTAAAAGAGGTTAGGGGGAAAAAGAAAGACATTGCCTGGGGAAGCCAGATACGTTCTTACGTATTTCACCCTTATCAGATGGTGAAAGACCATCGAACAGAAGTAGAAAGTGGAAACCTACAAGCAATTATGGATGGCGAAATAAATTGCTTTATCGAAGCCTATTTAAAAAGCAGGGAAAAAGATTAAATTATATAGCTAAAGTAGGGCAGGGGCAGGTCGTCCGCAAGAAACAATTGATAGTTCTTGAACTGTTGCTGATGCGGGTTGGTTTCCTCTTCCCATCTTTTTAATTGGTCAATTGGGCAATTAATTTTGCTTAAAGGAGAGGAAAATGATTAAAACTTATAATCCTAAGGAAACCAAGAAGTGGTTGGAATATTCTTCTTTATTGGTGGGAATTATTATAATAATATGGGGAGCTATCAGTCATCAAACCATTTTATTAGTCTTAGGTTTTTTCTTTATATTAGTTGTGTCTAATAAAACAGAAATAATTATTGATAAGAAAGGGATATTGATAACTACTACGACCTTGTTTTTAATGAAAAGAAAAGATAGACTTAATTTTAAAGAAATGGACTCTGTAGAGATTAGAGAGGGCGCAGAAAAATCTTTAGTCTATTTTATGAGGGGATGGAAGGGCAGAAAGGTATTAATTGATACTGTCGATTCAAATAAATTAGTAGATTATATGAAAAGTGAAAATCCTGATTTAGTAAAATAAAGCGTATGTCGTATGTCGTATGTTGTATTTCGTATATAGTATATAGCAAAGAAAGGAAAAGAGTTAATTAGTTACTTAGTTACCTGGTTAATTAGTTAAGAAAATAAAAGAACAATTAGTATATAGTATACAGAATGAATTAAAGGATACAGAATCTTTATTCCCTCTCGCCTTCGGGGGAGAGGGTTAGGGTGAGGGGGAAACAAACGCGATACTCAATACGCGATACTCGATACTAAACAATAAAGGATGTGAAATTAATGTTAATCGATAAAAAAGTCAGTAATTTTTTAGATGAGTTAGCTTCTAATTCACCAACTCCCGGCGGAGGAAGTGTGGCTGCATTAGCCGGTGCACTGGGGGCAGCTTTAATTTCAATGGTTGGTAATTTAACTGTAGGCAAGAAAAAATATGAAGATGTAGAAGAAGATATTAAGAAAATTATAAGCTCTTCGGAGAAATTACGCTATGAATTAAGTCAGTTGATAGAAGAGGATGTTAAAGTTTTTAATAATTTTATGGCTACTTATAAAATGCCCAAGGATACTGAAGATGAAAAAAAGATGAGGACGAAGAAGATACAAGAAGCGCTCGTAGAAGCAGCAAAAGTTCCCCTGAAAACAGCTTATAAATGTTTGGATATCATGATTCTTTCCCAAGAGGTTGTAGAGAAAGGTAATATTAATGTAATAAGTGACGCTGGAGTCGCGGTCTTAATGGCAGAAGCCGCCTTGGAGAGTGCCATATTAAATGTGAAGATAAATTTGAGAATGATTAAAAATGAGAAAATAAGAGAAGAACTTTCCTCTTCTATAAAAGAATTACTATTAAAAGAAAAAGGGCAGAAAGAGAAAGTATTAAAAACAACAGAGGAAAAAATAAGATAAAAAATTATTTTAAGGCAAGAGTGTATTAAAATAAAAAAATAGAGCTTCTCAGTTAAATAAGAGAAAAATCAAAGGGTTAGATATATTTCAAAAACATATCTAACCCTATTTTTATATATACTTTAGAAAATATTTAAAATATTTTTAAAAAAAAGAAGGATTTTTCAAATTTATGTAGTATAGTAGATAATAGATGGGAAAATTGCATTAAAAAAATATATTGGTGCAATTCTTGCATTATCATAACTGTTTAATAATTGAAATTTGGGGGATACAAATTGAATCCTAAAAAAGAGAAAAATTATATTGATTTAACTTTGCGCATAAAAAATAATTATAAAAAATTCAGTGAAGGTCAAAAATTAATTGCTACCTATTTATTGAAACATTCTGATAAAGCTACCTTTTTTACCGCGGCTAATTTGGGGAAAGTAGTAGGAGTTAGCGAGTCTACTGTTGTAAGATTTGCTGATTTTTTAGGTTATGAAGGTTACCCGGCCTTACAAAGGGACTTACAGAATAGAATCAAAAACAAATTAAATACCGTTAGCCGGCTAAAAAGATCTATAAAAATAGCTAACGGTGGGGAAAGCATTGTATACGAAGTTTTCCGTAATGATATTGATAATATTCAAAAAACTATGGATAATATATCTCGAGGATCTTTTAATAAATTAGTAGAAGAAATGTTGAATGCAGATTGTATATATATTGTAGGTCTTCGAACTGCCACCTCATTAGCTTACTTTATGGGTTACACCCTCCATTTGATTTTAAAAAATGTAACTACCATAACTTTTGGAGTTAGCGATCTTTTTGAAAGGTTGATTAATATAAATGAAAAAGATCTGATAATAGGTATTACTTTCCCTCGATATACTCTACAGACTGTGGAAATTATGGAATATGCCAAAAAGAAAGGAGCAAAGACAGCTGCAATTACCGATAGTGTATTATCTCCTTTAGCCCAATTAGCTGATGTAAGCGTATTTGCTGAAAGCAATCTTAATTCTTTTATCGATTCTTTTACTGCTCCTCTTAGTTTGATAAATGCTTTAGTAACTGCAGTAGGAGTAAGAAGAAGAAAGGAGAACTTAGAATCTTTATCTGAATTAGAAGAAATTTGGGAAAAATATAAGGTATTTTATTAAAATTTACATTGTAAATTTTTTTACTTAATATTAAAGAAATGAATATTGTAAACAAATTATTTTTTAGAAAGGGGAAAAATAAATTAAAATGAACAAGAGCTTAATTAAAGAACTGTGGAAAGAAAATCCAGAAATTTTTAGATTATTAAAGGAAAGTGAGGATTTAGAAAAAGCTCGGCAGGGTCTTTTTAAATTTTCTAAAGATTTAGAATGGAAGTATAGAGAAGGAGAAGAAGAATTACATAAATTAGATTATGCTACTGCATTAGAAGCCATAAAAGTATTTAGTAATTTTATTTCCCCTCGAAATGAGAAAATCGCTGGTTTTAGCACTTTAAATTATTTATGGAGTCTTACTAAAGACAATCAAGAAATAACAGAAGAAATCAGCGAAGGTTTTTTAGAAGAATTTATTCATCTTTTTAAGGCGATAAAGGGAAAAGCAGATACTTCCTCAGGATGGTTAAGTCCTTTATTGGAAAAAGATGGTATTAAGAATGTAAATTTTGCCAAAGTTAAAGGTAGAGAAGCAGGGAGAACCCGTTCCAATTACTTAGATAAACTCTATGAAAAAGTACATGCTTTTATTAACCGTTATCCTTTTGGGCTTGATCCTAAATTGGTCAGGGAAAGAGAAGAGAATCGTCAAAAGATATTAGATTATTTTAGAGCAACATTAGACAATTGGAATGATTATAAGTGGCACCTAAAACATATTTTCCAGGATAAAGAAGATATAGAAGATCTTAAAAAATTAATTCCTCTTACTGAGGAGGATGTTGAAGCCATTGAGATTGCTATAGAAAATAAAATACCTTTTGGTAT
>Ga0307428_1000361_pt1 | contig 32027 bp, 28 predicted proteins | sample SalMarWE160240MG_FD_202161 | JGI IMG/M metagenome (GOLD analysis project Ga0307428, IMG submission 202161) | Salt marsh sediment microbial communities from the Plum Island Ecosystem LTER, Massachusetts, United States - WE1603-240 | ecosystem: Environmental > Aquatic > Marine > Intertidal zone >...
CCGCCCTCAGATAAAAACGCCCCACGCCCCTTACCCCCCTTTTGAAATTCGCACACGGCTCATTTTCAAAAAGCCCCTGCTATATACTCTTTTTCTTAGGACTGATAAAATTACAACCTGTGCATTTATTGAAAACCTGGCTTTTTAGCTGCCTAGTTTCCAACAGCTCACACAGTCTATATAATAATTAGTAGGCAAGATATGCAAATGTAACACATAGTTACATTTGCAGTTATATTGGGGGATACCCCCAAACCCCCAGGTAAATTTAAATTTATAAGAACTTGCTTCTGGATTACCAGGCTATAAACAGCCAAAATTTGACGTAATCAGGGTTATCAGATTCAAAAAGCATCAGAAATCATGATATTAGAGCGGGAAATACTTGAAGTGTAAAAAGAAATAAGAAGAATACCATACCCAGGCCAGTTTTATAACAGCCAAATATCCTGCGTTCCTATTATTAACCTAACACACATGGTCACAATCAATATTGGGGTATGCTGGCTCCCCTAAGTAGTGAAATTTCGAACCAATTTTTTGATAAAATAATTATTTTTATAAACACTTTAAAAAATAATATCAACAATAATTAAAATTTTCTGAATATATAATCAATATTTATTATTCTAGATACAATACATCTTAAAAAAGTAATAGTACATGATTTTATAAAAATATTAATTAACCACGATTCTTTTTTATCTAATAAGTAATCAATATATCTGGGATTGTACCTAACAAGATTGGATAGATAAAACATTATAATATATATTGAAATTGTTTCATCTAAGCAGATTTGTTTATTTACTTTATAAGGAAGGGTCAGATAAAAATCTAAATCTTTTGAGGTATAATTAAATTGAAATGCATTACCTAAAATATCTATTACTTCGTTATTAACTTCGTGAAATGCTGATAAATTATTAGATATCCAATTTTTAGTAGGACCCTGAAAAAAAGAAAAACTCGGTGAATGTATCGGATTAATATTAAAAATTTCTTTATAATCATGTTGGTTTAATTTTACTTTTTCAAAATATGACATAAAACTTTTAAACATTTTTGGATATTTTAAAATTTCATTATCATTATTTATCGCAATTAAGGGCCAAGACGTTTTATTATTATGATTAACACAATTGGAATATCTACAATATAAAATTTTATTTTCTTTAATACCAGTAATATCACATTCATAACTAATATCTGTGCAGTAATTAAATAAACTACTTATATTAATTTTCATTATTGATAAATTTTTATTGAAATACCAATTATATAAAAAGTGAAAAACACCTTTTTTATGTACTTGAATTGATTGTTTTTTAAATGATAAATTAGTATTTTTTAGCCTATAACTCAATCCATGCCGTAATTTCTTCTTTGTAATTGAAGGATCCTCAATAACAAGTCTAGCCTTGGCTAAATTCATAAATGAATAATAATAAAGTAATGGTGATGAACTAACAGGTAAAATCTTTGCAGAAAAGTAAAATCCTTTTGCTTGTCTAATATGAGAACGAAAGTGTTTAAATATTCTTTTTTTTGTTGAAGCGTTTTTTATACCTGAATTTTTTATAAAATCAAGACCAATACTATCTATTTCGGAATAATAATCTAAAATAGACCATAATTCATCATCAATTTCTCTTGAAGTGCTTAGATCTCTGGTATTTCTTTTACCTAATCTTACTCTTATAAAACCAGTAGGTTTTCTATAATTACCTGTAGTAAATTTAGCCATAAGTTTTTTAATTTTTACCTTATTTTTTTATCTTATTTAAAAAATCATCACAATTATCGAGCAAAAACAGTAGAATTATTTTATTAAATTATAATACTATCAGAAATAATAGCAAAGAAGGTTATTTATCTAATTCCTTCTTATTATTTTTCTATTAAATTCAAAACAAAGCACCATACCAATTTCTTTACTCTTTCATTAAAAGAATATGGATTGATTATCCTTTAGTAACAATAGGATACACAGTTCCATTAAGTAAAAAGGATAATTTAAGTAGAGAAGTTCTTGTATGTGCAAAGATTGGCTCCTCAAACAGATGAAATTTTGAACCAATTTATTAATAAATTAATAAAATTCAAAGAATTTAGTAATTCAAATCTATAATATTAATCAATATCATCAACTTTATATAGTTCTATCATTTTTTCTAATTCTTTTTTTTGATTTTTTTTAGGTTTTCTATTTCTTCATCAGATAATATTTTTTTATTAATCAATAATCTTATTAATTCATCTAAATAATTATTAGCATAAGCAACAAGATTTTTAACTAAAAAAGGCTGAAACATACTATAGAATACAGTTTATACATTAATAAGACATTCGGAAGAAAGAGTTTCTATTATAGTAGGAAACATGGTAATCTTTTAATTAAATTACGAAAGAATAATAGAAAGGAAATATATAATGAAGACTAAATTTTTGATATCTACTTTGTTGATTGTATTAATTTTTAGTTTTACTGCCTGCAATACTCCAAAAGTTGTAACAGAAACTACTACAACACAAACCGAAACGACAGTTACCGAAACAACTCCCGAATATCCCGACTTCATAGAACTGACATTAGGCGGTGAGCGAAAGGGGTCAGATATAATTTTTTATGGAACTACAAATTTACCTGACGGAGCTTTAATTGTATATGAGGTAACATTACCGGAAACTCTATATGATGAAAATTATTTTGCTGAAACAGGTAATCTAACTATAAAGGATGGTAAATATTCAGGTAAAGTAAGCAATGTTCCTGAAGGGAAAGGAGAAGCTGAAATCTGGATTGCTTTTCAGACAATATTGGGTACAGAAGTTAAACAACCCCAAGGAGCAATAGTTAAATATGGCGAGCTTGGTGAAAAAATGAAAGGAGATAATGTAGTTAAATCGGGAGATATTAAAAGAATAGAACTTATAACTAAGATTGCAGATGAAATAACCATCGATGAATCAGAAGATTATATTGCTCAAATTGTTGTTATTGGATTGAAAATTTCAGAATCGTTGGGTACTTGGGGTCAATCTTGTACTGATGTAGGTAATGGAATAATAGGTATTTCTGAAAATAAAAAAGATGCGAGTAACTATATAAAAGATATAAACGATTGTTACGATATTTTTTTATCTTTAAAAGTACCTGAAAAATTTAATGTATCACATAAATTAATGGAAACAGCAATGGATCATTTAATTAACTGTAATGTTTATTTACAACAATATATAGATACTGAAAACATTAGTGATATGACAAGTTATTTGGGAAAAGCAACTTCTGAAATGAATATGGCTACAGAATATATTAATAAAGCAACTGAACAATATAGTAAATTAAAATAAAAAGCAGGGGAACAAATAAGAATATTATTTTAGTGAGCTAAATAATATAAAAAATCTACTTCTTTAAGAATGAACAAGTTTATTACTTTTTTTATATTTTGAGTTAAAATAATTATGTTATTGGATTCTGAGCAAATATTTTATTTTTACAAAAAGATAATAAAAATATTTATTATCTTATATCATTATGAGAAATTTTAAACGAATAATTCCTCACATAAGCTTAGGAATTGCCTCTCTTATTTTTTTTTGGACTTCAAGAATCGCTACGAATCAAGAAGTAAAAGGAATTTTAATTAATATTTTTTCTAATGCAGTTTTCTTTTTTGTAGCTTATTTATTTTATGACATCATTAGACAAATAATTATAAAAAATGATAAAAAATATTTAACAAATTATATTAAAAACAAAATAGCCAATGATATTTTTATTGTTTTATATTTGGTAAAAAAAATAATTCATGGTTATAACCTTGAAACAAATACTTTAAAAAATATATTTAACATCATTAACTATTCTAAAAATGAAATTTGCAATTCTATTAAGCATCAAAACTATTTAGGTTTTCAAATTTTTAAGGATATTGATGAAGTCAATTCCCTATTTAAAAGTACAGCAAATGATAATTTTATTCTTAAATATTCTTCTTATGTCGATACAATTAGCATAATAAGAATAGCTAACAACCTTATAAAATTAGAAAATATTTTAAGAAACGAAAATAATTTTGTTAAGTGTGCAGAGAGCGCGGTCGAGTATAAAATAGTAAATGGAAAAAGTATTAATCCAGAAAACGACGATGAATATCTTTTGCTAAAGAAAGTTAAGAAAAAAAATATTTTTGTTGTTTATGACAGTGGTTATTTTGATAAGCAAAATATTGATAAATTACTTAATAGGTATATTTTAGAAGAAGAGGCTTCTCAAAAAATATCCGAGCTATTATTGGAAACTTTTTCATTAATGAAGTATTGGATTCCAGATGCTATAGAGTTATCAAAAAGAGAAGGAAGATTTAGAATTATTAAAGATTATTTTAGTCAAAGTACAAAATTAAAAACCAAGAATACAAAAATATATGTTGCTGATATTGTAGATTTAAAATAAATAAACTCCGTTTTTACCTTTAAATTTAGAAATTAAGTCTTCTAAAACAAAATTATTAATATCTGATAAAAATTCTATGGTTTTTTTTCTTATTATTTGCATATCTTCAACTAGGTTAATTAGTTCTGAATGATTCAAATTGAAGCTATACTCTCTATTTCCTCTTCCCGTTATATTTTCATTAGAAAGCTTGAATTTTGATGTGTATATTTTAATCTCATTTTTTTGTAAATCGTATTTAAGCTCATATATGTTATGTACTAAACAACCTCTGGCATCACAATAATCTTTTATTTTAACATAAGATTCATTAAATAATCTTCTAGCATATCTCTTTCCATCCTTAGATAATATTGTATCTTCGAATGAAATCCTATTTCTCTCTACTGAAATTTTAAAAAATTTTTCTAACTTTTCTTTAAAATTATAAATACAATTTAAGAAGAAATAGAACCTTACTTCAATTTCTAATATGCATGTATTTTTTTCTTTTATAGAAAGATTTTTTTCTTTTACAATGAAAATATATGTAAGAAGTTGATACAAAATATATTTTATTAAAAAAATATCGTAACCCAGCGCTCCATTATTATTTTGAAAGTATTTAATAATCTCACTTTTTAATCTCCAAACAGATGATTGACCAGTATCAAAACTAAATACACTTTCAAGATTAATATTCTTTATTTCTTTTTCAAGATTCTCTATATTTTCAAATAAATTGTTAATTACTGTTGAAAAATCTTCTTTATATTTATTGTAAATTGATATTTTCATATTTTTCTAAAAAATTTTCTTATTAATACTATTTAAATCTTATATTAATATTAAATTATAAATCTTTTCTTATTAAACTCAAAATAATCAACTACTCCATTTTCTTTTACTATAAAACTATTGCTATAAACCATATGATTTTTATTAAGATCATATTTTTCAAATCATTCATCTAACCCCATATCCTCATAAACAATTTCAGGACGGACTAAATTCCTTGAAGTAAAATATGCCTTTTTACCCATAAGCCTTTTATCAATAATATTCTTATTCATATACTTTGCTATGTAAGCTCCGACAGTTTAAGTCCAACAAATATTGCTAAATATACAAAACTTATCTTATCTTTGAAAAAGAGAAATATTTTCTCTTATTAATTGTTGTTTAGTCAACATTATGTTATATTTAACATGTTTTATATAAAAGAAGACAGTGAAATATGGGAATAGAGTAGTGGAGAAAATAAGCAGTAAGGATAGAAAAGGGAATGAAGATGTTTCAAAAAAATCACTATATAAAAAATGGCAAGAAAAAGAAATTATCCGGTTACAGTATGGCTAAATGAAAAAGAAATGATGCTTCTAAAAGATAAGGTCTCAAAAACTTACTTTTGCCGCAGCAACTACATTAGAAAATGTTCGCTTGGTAAAAACATTATAGTTGTGCCGGGCATAAGAGATTTGATTATTGAATTTAAAAGAATAGGAAACAGTTTGGATAAAATAACCAGCTCAGTAAATTGCGGTACTCTAACCGTGGTAGGGGATAATCTTAAAAGTATAAAAGAAGATCTAAGAACAGTATGGGGTGAGCTTGCCGTGGTAATGAAAAAATTATAAAGAGTAAATATTTTTATGGCAGTTATAAAAATAATTCCTTCAAAAGGAAGAATAAAAAATATAATAAATTATGTCCTAAATAAAGAAAAAACGGATGATCGCATTATAAGTGGAATGAACTGCTCCCCGCAAAACGCTGTAGATGAGATGAATACCACAAAAGAGCTATACGATAAAACAGACGGCATTAGCTACCACCATATAATCCAGAGTTTTAAGCCCGGGGAAACGGATCCTGAAAAAGCACACAGGATTGGAAAAGAGCTTGCAAAAAAAGAGTTTAAAGGACATGAGGTACTGGTTGTAACTCATATTGACAAGGGCCATATTCATAACCACCTTGTGGTAAATTCGGTATCTTTTAAAGACGGGAAAAAGCTAGTCTCAAATAAGGAAACTTTAAGGGAAATCAAACGGGAAAGCAACAGAATTTGCCAGAGGGAAAATCTATCAATAATAAAAGGGCCGTACTCCGAAAGAAGCTACTCAATGGCTGAATACAAGCTGGCAGAAAAGGGTATGCCTATCTGGAAAGAACAGCTGCGCTCGGCAATAGATGAGGCAAAAGAGCATTCTAAAAACTTAGTCGAGTTAAAGGAATACCTGAAGGAAAACTTTAATATAGATATGAAGGTGCAGAACAAAAACCTCAGCTTTCTTCATCCGGAAAAGAAAAAATATTGCCGGGGTAAAAAGCTTGGACATATGTATACAAAAGAAGAAATTGTAAGGTTTTTTGAAAAAGGTCCGGAGCGTAATATGGTAAACCCAGGTTTACCATATAGAAAGGCTGATTTTAGGGTACCGGAGATAAAAAATGCAAATATAGGTTTAAGTAGGATTGCCCCAGGGATAGAAAGTATAGCCAGTAAAATTTCAAGGGATATTGAAAAAGAAAAAATAAGGGTTGAAAAGAAAAAAGAAAAGATTTCTAGGTCTAAAGAAAGGCAAATGGCTGGAGACAGAAGGAGAGAAAGATAATGGCTGCCAGGACTAGAATTATAACGTCTATTTTAATGCTAATTATTATGCTTATTATCCTTCCCATAGTGTCATCAGTTTTAGGGCAGTTTCTTGAAGACTACAGGTCCAACCTGTCGCTTATCCCGGAAAACTTTGTAATAAAAACTGCCGGAAGCGGAAAGACCTATACTGATTTTTTTACAAAAGCCAACCCGGCTAATGTTTTAGGCTGGGGAGCTATAGGGCTATTTTTAGCATACACACTTTTTGGGCTGGCAGGTTCAAAACTGCAGAAAAGATACACCCAGAAAGATGACTATGGAAGCCACGGAACGTCAAGATTTCAGACTCCAGGGGAAGTGAAAAGGCATTATTTTAAAGATAACCTGGGATGGTTTTTGGGCTCAAACGTGGCAGACTTAAAATATTTTATCGGAATGCCCGGAGCATACCATCCCATAGGAAGCAGCCTTAATATGCAGGCACTGGTACTGGGGAGCCCTGGAAGCTTTAAGACTACAAGCTTTGTTATTCCAAATATATTTCATATACCGTATATGTATAAGGATTTGGATGAAAAGGGCGATATAATTATAACTGACCCCAAAAGCGAGATTTACTGCCTGACTAATAAGTACCTTACCGGCTGTGGTTACGACGTTTACGTGCTTGACTTTATCAGCCTAAAGTATGGAGACAGCCTTAACCCCATAAATTATATATCCTCTGGTAAAGAGCTTATGGAAATAGCCGAAGGCTATATAAGTTCTGTAGCTGACTCAACAATACTGTCTTACAGCAGTGATACCTTTTGGGAAGAATCCGAAGGGCAGCTACTTGGAGCGCTTATTGGTTTTGTAAAGGAGATATATCCGGAGGGCCAGCAGACATTCGGGCAGGTACTGAAGGTCCTTACTTCTGAAAATGTCAGGGACCCCAAAAAGGCAGTAAAATTTTTCAAAGATTACAACATCAGTGGAACGCCGCTTCAGCTCTGGGATAACTTTCTACTGGCAGAAGATAAGGTAAGGGCCAATATCTTAATAGGGCTTGCTACTAAACTAAAACTATTCTCTATAAAAGGCATAAAAAATATAACGGGATCAACAACCATAGATATTAAAAAAATAGGGGCCAAAAAGGAAAGGCCAATTGCTCTTTTTATACTGATGCCCGATAAGGACAGGACGTTTTCTCCGATTATTAATTCCATAGTAACTACCATTTTAAACCAGCTTTATAAAACAGCTTACGGGTATGGCAACACACTGCATAGTCCAACATTTCTTATACTTGAAGAAATGGCAAATATAGGAAGGATTCCAAACATCCAGGTAATGCTTGGTACAATGAGGTCCCGTAGGATTTATCCAATGCTTATATGGCAGTCACTGCCTCAGATGAAAAACCGCTATAAGGACTGCTGGGAAGATATCTTGTCGATGTGCGATACCCATCTCTACCTGGGGATAAATGATGATTTTACCGCGCAGTACTGCAGCAGGTTTCTCGGAAATACTACTATTAAAATACAGGGCACAAGTAAAAATACGGGAAGCTTTTCCGAAAGCGCAAGGCAAAGCGAATCACAAAACTATTACATGAGAAACCTCATGCTTCCCGATGAATGTAAGAGGCTTTGCCAGAGAAGGTTGATTTTAAACCAGCGTTCCTTTTACCCATCCCTTCTCTATAAGGTTCAGTACAGGCACTGGGAAAAGCAAACCAGGATCTGCGATCTTTCTAGTGTCAGAGATCTGCCGGAGATAAAAGGTGCCTAAATTTTTTATTTTTAATATTTATTAAAGTTTGAGGAAATTTGGAATATATAATCTGCTGCTTAAATATAAAAGAAAGCTTCGCAAGGATAACCAACCATTTTAAAGGACATCCTTATATTGGCTTTGAGGAATTTATAGATGACATTGATGAGGTAAAAAATAAATCACTATATAAAAAATGGAAGTACGCTGTAGTTGACAGGAAACTTCCTTGGCATGACCAGGCAGTAAAGTTTTTTAAGAAAAATAGTATAGATATAATTTATTTTAATGATGACTACAGTGAAGTAATTGCATCCATCAATGAAAAGATTCCGGAGCCAGCAGAAGATAATAATAGTGGCGGTAAAGAGAATTCAGAGGATTTAAATACAGCCTGCAGGGTAAGATATATAGAAAAACCCACTACTAAAATAGTAGAGAAAAAAATATACACAGGTATTGAAAAGAAGCTGATTATTGTATCCGGTCTTACAAGATGTGCTGGCTCAACTACAATTACCTTAAGCCTCGCAAAATATCTCTCAAACCTGGGTATCCTCTCATCTGTTATCGAGCCTCCTATAGGAAGTCCCACAATATTTAACTGGGTGGGAATAGAAGACAGGCTGGAGAAAAGTGGAAGAGATGGTGATGGGAATTTTTATTCATATCCGCATGAGATTTCATGCGGGAAAAGGATAAGAAGCAAAGCTGAATATGTATTTGACAATATTTCCTGGATTGTTCCGGACGATAGAAAAGAGCAAATTAAAAAATGGGAACACAATCAGATGCTGCAGCTTGTATACGCGTCCGGTACCACCCCTATAACTCTTATTGATATAGGGGCTAGCCTCTTACATGAGGCAGTTAAGCCCCTGCTGTCTATTGTGGACCTAGTGCTTGTTGTCATAGACCCTTTTCCGACAAGTTGCAAGATTGAAAGCGGCAATCTTTCAGAGCTTCTAAAATTAAAGAGTGAGGGTTGTCCAGTAAACTTTATTATAAACAAATGGAACAGTGGAATAGATAAAAAGGAGTTTCTGGATTTTATCGGAGTAAAACCCCTGGCGTTTATACCTGCAATTGATCTAGCTCTTTTATATAAAGCTAACTGCCAGTACAGGATGCCGCTTAGCTATAGGGAAGTTTCCGATGTAATGGAGAGTCCACTTAAAGAAATCTCTTCTCTTTTTATACCTGAAGAATTCAGCAGTGATTTTTCTGGAAGTAAAAAGGGCAAAAAAGGACCTTTATTTGCAGGTGTCTTAAAGAAGTTTAAAAGGTCTTGAATATCATATATTGGTAAGGGGGTAAGATAATTTGAAAGGACATTTTATAAGAAGGAAAGTTAAAAGCGGGGTAGTTTTTTCTATTTTAGGCATAATTTTAATGCTTACTACTCTGGTAGTGATATATTTTTGGGAGACTAAAGGCAGGGAGCGGTTCCTGTACAGTGAAGCAGTAATCCTAAACCAGAGCGTGGAAGCTGACACTCCCATTACATCTGATATGCTGGACCTTATAAAGATAAATCCTGGTAACTTTATGGAAGGGGCTATAATCGACAAGGATGAGGTTATTGGAAAGTATTCGGCCCACTATATCCCAAAATACAGCCAGCTGGCTTTAGCTTATTTTAAAGATGACAGCACAGATACTAAAAAGGAAGACTTATATATTTTTACCGTTCCAGCTGACTGGATCATAACCTTTCCAAATTCCTTGAGAAGGGGGGATACGATTTATTTTTATCCGGTTAAGATGGCTAGTGAAAAAGGGGAGGAAAATAAGTCTTTTAATAGTCCAGGCAGCATAAAAGTTACTAAAGAAAGCGAACTAGTAAAAAGTGAAGTCGCATACCTTAAAGATTCAGGAAACAGGGAAGTGGTAAATACGGCCGGTGAAGACCGGTACGACGCAAGCGCCAATATCTCAAGTATTGAAATTATAACAAACTACGAAGACGTGTCCTACCTTGAGGGCCTGGCAGGTAGCAGCTGGAAGTTTATTATTTTATATAAAGCTAACATAAATTAAAAAGAAGGATAATTTTAGGAGTGAAAAATATTTTAATTATAGGCAGTCACGGGAGCCTCAAAACTGAACTTGAAAAAACCGGTTTTTTTTCAGGTATCAAAACCTGCCTGTCTTTTGGCAGTAAAGAGCTTGATAAAATAGATATTTTAATCGTCGAAAGTAAAACTATTTCCTATAGTAAATATATCCAAAATTTTTCAAAGTTTTTAAAAAAGGTAAAAAGCAATTATTACATTGCCGGGGACATGGATACATATTCGACTATAAATAAAACCCTTTCTTCTTACGGAATAATAGTAATTCCTCCTCTTCTTACAGATGCGCAGATCTCTCAGAAAATATGTTCTCTGGCCGTTGAGGATTTTGATACCGGTAAGGATGCTGTTTGTTTTTTCGGCTCCGGTCCCGAAGCAGGAGTAAGCATGATAAGCCAGTCTGTGGCCCAGGTACTTTCTGATATTACCGGCAAATCCACATGCCTTTTAAGTTTAAACGGCAGGGAAGGTACCACTTATTTTGATATAGATTCAGGCAGTCACGGTCTTTCTGAAATAAAGGAAAGGCTTATAAATAATATTCTTTCACCAGAGGAGCTTAAAAGCTCATGCATAAAAAGCGGCAACCTATATATCCTTCCGGGAGAGAAAGATATTTCTAAGGTCAGGCATTACAACCCAGGCCACATTGAAAAACTGGTTGACCTCTCATCTAAAACTTTTGATGTCACCATTATAAACGGAGGCAGTGATATTTCCGGCATGAGTATAGGGGCGCTAAATTCGTCTAAAATAAAATACATGGTCACCACACAAAGCGATAAGTATTTTAGAAATTTTAGTAAACTGCTTGAGCAAATTTTTTCCAGTTTAGGTATAAGTCCGGATGATTTTTCTCTTGTAGTAAATAAATATATAGACTACGGCGAGCTTGATACTGAAATAAGCCTGGCTAAAAAATATGGTATGCAGGTGGCTTCTGTTATACCTCTTTTAGATTATACGTTAAGCCTTGAAGCTGAAAAAAAGAAAAAGACACTGCTAGGGTATGACCGGCTGTACAGCAACTCTATAAAACAGCTGTCAGTTTCCCTGTGCGGAGAGCTGGGTATAGAAATATTGGGTACCGGTAAAAAGGATGGAAAAAGAGGCAGTTTTTTAAGTAAGATCCTGGGAAAGGTTTGATTATGAATACTAAGTTACTTGAGGAAGAAAAGAAGACAGAAGAGTTTTATATTGATAGTTACTTAAGCAGTATAAAAGTAAGTAAAACAGCGGGCAAGAAAAATTCAGGCGAAAGGGAACTTTTTATAGATCTTTGCCGGTCTGTACAGTCTTATTTTGAGGACCAGTGGGATAAAGCAGAAGGGCAGGAGTCTAAAATACTTGAACGGCAGACCAAAGCCTTAATAGGAATACCTGACCATGTGAATTATTTTAAGGACCTTATAGGCAAATATTTAGAGGATAACGCTAAGACTGGTGTGCCTTATCCCAAATGGTACAAGAGCCTGGTCGATGGTATTTTTCATGAAGTATGGGGACTTGCGGGTATAAGTTCCTGGATGGATATTTCTGAGAGCTCCTCTGCCAAGGTCATCGGGGAGAGAATCTATTATCTTATTGATGGGAAGATGGTCCTGCAGGAACAGAAAATATCTGCACAGAGGTTCGGTGCGCTTAAAAAAGCCCTGCTTCTTCTTACGCCCGAAATATCACAGAGCAGACCAAACATTGAAATTCTTATGCACTCCGGGGAGAGGGTTACTTTTTACGGCGGGTCCCTTACAAAATCCGGCCAGGATATTATGGTATTTCGTAAATATGTTGTGTTTAATTATACTCTTGAAGAGCAGGCCAGAAGAAAAACTATCCCAAAAGAGGCTGTAAGCATGCTTAAAAGCCTGGCTAAAGTGGGTTTTAATATTCTTTTTTGCGGGGCTGTCAGAACTGCTAAAACTACCATGCTAACAACATTTGAGCTGCTTGAAGATCCGAGTCTCGAAGGGGTTTTAATTGAATCCAATGCGGAAATACCCCTGCATGAGCTTATGCCTGAAGCTCCCATAATGCAGCTTGTCGCAGACGGGGAGAAACTATCCGGTATTACCAAACAGCTTATGCGTTCAGATGGAGACTATATTATTTGTGGAGAGGCAAGGGACGGTAATATGCTAAATCTACTGGTGGAGATAGCAAACCGGGGTACCAGGCACTGCAAAAGCACAATTCACTTAACCGATGTATTTGACCTTCCTTATGATATGGCAAATATGATTGTAAATAAAAAAGGTGGGAGCCTGGACCATACAATAATAAAAGTTGCCAAAAGCTTCCATTATGTTTTTAGCTTTATACAGCTTCCCGACCGTTCCAAAAAAAGATTAAAAGGCATTTATGAGATCAGGTACGATTATATGTCACACAGAATATCAATACACCAGATATGCAAATACGAGCTTGAATCCGACAGCTGGACTTTTACCTGTGATATAGGAAGCGACAAGGAAGCTATTGCCAGAGAAGAAAATTACCAGGCATTTCTGTCGTACAGTCAAGAGCTTAAAGTACTGGCTGGAAAATTTCCTGATAAAAAGCCAAAAGTTGTAACACCTTTTTACTCTAAGGGAGTTTAATTTTTATGACTGGTATTATTGACACAATAGTAAGAACTTTAATGTACATTATACTTCTAACCGGCGTGTGGTTATTTTTAGGAAGGTACCTGTTGCGCTTTATCAGGCAGAAAAATAAGGAATATAGATTTAGAAGTAAACCTGAAGTACATCCTGATAATAAATTTACAGGTCATCTTAGACTGCTAATAAGGATAACTACCGGAAAAGGTGGTAAAGACGTTGTTTTTTATTTTCTCTTTTTATCAATATGCTTATTTTCTGTCTCCTTATCTCTTTTTACAGGGCTTTTCGGAGTAAGTATATTTTTTATCTTGATGTCGTCTCTTATTGGCTTACTTCCGTATATCTACCTCCGGTTTAGACTCAAAAGCCTGCAGCTTATAGGAAGCTATGAAGCCGAAAATCTACTGGGCGAACTAACCAGTATGTATAAGATTTCAGACTTTAATATGATATCTGCAATAGATAAGACTGTAGAAAATATCAAAAATAGCCCTCTTTCGAAGAAGGCACTGTTTATTTTAAGTTTAAAAATAAAAGATTATAAGAGCAGGGAAGAATTGCAGTCTGCGGTAGATTTTTTTGTGGCCATGTTTGGTACTGAATGGGCGACACTTGCCGGTATGAGTATTTTTGAATCTATAGCTAGCGGCACCAATGTTTCAGTTTCCCTGGACGATATCCTGTCAAATCTAAAGCAGATAAAGAGTTCCATAGAAAAGGATAAGAGGGCAAATTATGAGGCATTTACCATGGTTAAATTTGTGATTCCAATCATTTACGTTTTATCAGTTTTTACTTGTGTAAAATATTTCGGGTTTACCCTGGGAAAGTTTTTTTACTACCAGTTTAATACCGGACTGGGTATAAAATTTTTTATTACTATTGTTATCCTTTCGATAATTAGTTTTTGGTCCATGTACATTTTAAGTAAACCTAAATTTGATTTTTAGGAAAGTAAAAATGGTATTTAAAATAATTTATTTTGTGTTAATTTTCTTTATGGCCATAGCATCAATTGGATTTTTTATTCGCGGCGCTCCTGGCGTCCTATCCCCGGGGAAAGGAAGGTTCGGGATTGGAGCCAGGGTTAAAAAGAAGTTTGCCGGAGGAGAAGCCCTTTCTTTAGGCGGGTTAAATATTCCTGTTTTAAGCTACCAGGCTGTACGGTTTGGGGTTTTAGTCATATGGCTTATTGGGGCAGTACTGCTAAAAGTAACAAAGGGAATGCCTTCTTTTAGAATGCAGCTTTTTTTAATTGTTATTTTACTTGCGGCTACCACACCGAAATCCAAAATGGGCCGGATAAAATTGCCATTTTCATATGTCAGCAACTTCTTTAAGAAAAGAGGTAGGGAAGCAGCCAATAGGGAAATATACCGCACTATCTCCCAGCTTATTAATCTTTTTACCATAAAAGGGGAAAACATTTTAGGCTCAAATTATATCTTTGAAGAAATTATAAAGTTTAGCAAGGTCACCAGACCCGTATACCTTAAAATGCTTTCCATGTGGAATATGAACATGCGGGGGCAGGCAGCCGATTATTTTGCCACGGCAATAGGCACGAAGGGAGCAAGGGATCTGGCCACTATATTTTTAAAACTTGACCTTATAAGTCCCAGGGAGCTTAAGGGCCAGCTAATACATTACCAGAATAATATAAAAACAGAAAGAATCACGACAAGAGAAGGGGTAAATGAGAGAAATGGAAACCTTATTTATATACTGGCCATAGTCTCAGCGGTAGTGGTTCTTTTAAATTTTTTAGTGGTGGTTTTAACAGATGTTTTTGCGTCTTATAATTTATTATCTTTTTAGAAGAAAGAAAGGGGTCTATATGAAGACATTTATTGTAATAATGGCTACGGTAATTTTAGGTGTTCTAATCTGGGGCCTTATACTGGGGCCGGGGGAAAATTCCTTATACTCCCAGGCAGCAAGGCTTTTAAATCACGGGATAGAGCAGCTGCAGACTATTCCATAAAAATCTATTTTTATTTAAGGACCAGCAGTTATGAAAACTTTTATGGTAACCATTGCGGCTGTAATCCTGCTTATGGTATTTCCCATGCAGAATGTGCAGGATATAGTAAATTCCCATAAGATAGAAAGGTTTGATGAGATAGTCTACAGTGCATGCCAGAAGGCACGTACCGACGGCCGGTTTACGGATTCTAATATCTCTCAGTTAAAAAGCGATATCCTGGCTGAATTTCCGGATGTAAGTGAGGATGAAATAATAATAGAGGTAACTACTTCCATGAAATATAAAAGGTTTGAATTTGACAGCAGGGAGACTATAAACTACAGGATCGGCATACCGATAAAGAGGATAGTTAACCTGAGGAAGTTTTTGGGAATAAAAGATGAGGATAACAGATTTAATTATATTATGGAAGGCTATGTTTTAAGTGAGGCAGTTGAGTGAAAATCTTTATAATAACTGTTGCTGTAGTTATACTCTATTCTTTTACCGTTGTATTTACACAGGACTATAGGCAGGCCCAGCGAAACAGTTACAGGTTAAAATATGTATGCGAGGAGCTTTCTGCCACCGGAGCTTCATTTTTTGACAGAGAGGAGTATTCGGAAGGGTATACCATCTTTGATACTGAGGAAGGCATTAAGGCTATAGAAGATCAGTTAACAAGTATTCTTTCAGTAGACAGCAGCATGACACCTGTAGAAAATTCGTACTGGTCTAAAGATATAGAATACAGGATTTATTTTTATGATGATTCAGGCATTTGTAAGGTTTATGCCAATGGAAGTCTGGATAGGGAAGAAGCTTTTAATTATGGTGATTCGCACAGAGATGATTGGACTCCATATAATACGGTTATTTCTGATCCTACTGTAGTCGTAACCATTAATGCCGGACCCGGCAGGTTCAGGTTAAAATTTCTAGATCCTCTGCCGGATATTATAAGAAGTTCTTCTCATGAATGGGAAGGTAGATGAGTAGTAATGATTAAAAAGTGTATAATACCTTAAGATTATATATTATTTGATATAGAACTCAGCTTATAAGCCAAAAATAATCTACAAATCCTACACCATTTTTTGATTATAAATATTGTTTTTACGGAAAAATAATATAGATATTCAAAATCAGAATTTTGGTTCGAATCCTTTCTCCCCAAGGACAGAAGGTATTTACTTAGGCTTAAATTTTTCCCATCTTTTCTCAAATAACTTTAAAATTGAATAATGTAATGATCTGTTTGATTTCCCAATCTCAAAGGTAATAGACTGATGCCCATGATGTTGTTTAACATATTGGCTTAAGAAAACTTTCTTATTATTTATATAATACCTAAAAACAGGATTATCATTAAAAAGTCTATAATCAATACTAATTTTCTTTCTACTAAAACTAGCATAGCTACTAAGGTTATTTTTAAGGAATTCAAGAAATTTAATAGTTTTAATTATATCTTCTTTATATTTTGAAACTGGTATTCTTTTACCGATTTCTTTTATCCTCTTCTTTATAAAGATATCTGATTCTGGAATATTTGGATTTAGTAATAGAACTCTTATATTAAGGCTTCTTTTTTCCTTTAGCAATCTTAGAAAAACGCTTTTATTTAATCCATCTTCATCTATAGTACCATCTTCTTCATTAAAATATTTTCTGTGTCTACCAATAAACTCATATTGGGCTATGCTATTTATAAAGAGGTAATTATTTTTAGAATCTTTGGTTGATTCATATATTTGTTCCATACAACACTGAAAAGCATGAAAGTCGTTTTTTACAATATAAATATTCTCTAATTGAGCTATTTTTGTAGTTTTTCTTAAATACATTATTTGAACTGCATCTTCAGTATTTAATTCAAGTAGCTCTTGAAGTGCTTTTAATCTTTTCTTCTTTTCAATGATTTTTTTATATTCAGCTCCAATAACTCCTGACCTATTCTTTAAAGCTTCCTTATATTTTATTATTTCAGTATCAATAGATTTTGATTTCCTTTTGATACCTATAATAACTGATAAAGCATTAGCCAAGAGGTAATAAATTATTGAGAAAATTGTTGTGTTTGCACTTCTTAGAAACTGAGTAAAAGAAATTTTTGAAATTTCCTCAATTGTATTAGGATTAAAGGGACCAAAGAAACTATCGAACCAGTTAGTGAATGAAACATGCCAAAATTTGAAGTATAAACCTATAAATAAAAATAATATAAACAAGGAAAATAACGTGGCTATGGGTGTTACTACTACAGGAAGCCACCAAGGTGATTTATGACTACTTGGACTATTAACCATAGTACTGAATTTACAACAGAAACAAGCTTTAGCTTTTAAATTTTTTATCTTGCAACCATTTATAATTACCTATACATTCCTCATTATCAGCTGGCCTATGAACTTTCCACATAAAATAGGTAATTAATCCTGTTCCTATTGCAACCACTCCTATACTTATTGCTAAATACATTTTATAGTCTCATCTGGTTAACAAATTAATGTGGTCTAAAAGATTATCATTAAACCTAACCCATGTCAACATTATATACTTTTATTATTTAAAGTTCAATTAAATATCAAACAAATCTACAATATTATTATCAACATAATATTAAATACTAATCAAATATTTGTAAATAATAAAAGTAAATCCAAAAGAAGCTGAAGGTAAATTGAATATATTAGAATCAATTTTTAATTCTACAGAAAGAATAAAAAGAAAAGTATTATATATAAAATTAAAAAATAGTGGTAAACATAAAATGAGATAAAATAGAAATTTTTTATTTATGAATATTCGATATTGTCAATATTTTAGAATAAATCTTTTAAAACAATTAATATCTTTATAATCCGGTTCGAAATTTCGCAAACCGGGGCAGCAAAGCCGTACGAGTTGTGGTTCTAAAATACCATTTTTATGCTCAAAACTGGTGTTTTTCGCCGATTCGAACATCTTATACTGGCTCTCAAGTGCCGGATCTAGATTTCAGAATATCTATTATAATAACAGGAATGATAATTAAAGGTATTTTCGTTTGAAGAATTGAAAAATTTCAATAATTTATTTCAAGAAGATTTCTTACTTCTCTTATCGTATCTCTATCATTGTAATATTTTGGAAAGTCAACTTTTACCTTGTTTAATATATTGTATCCTTTTTGTTTAAGGTTATTATTTAAAACATTAAAGACGCTTTTCTTTATTAAAATTATTTTTGTATAGCTATCAATTTTGTTTCTACTTTTAAGATCTTTAAGACCGTCTATTAGATTTTCCATTTCTTTTTGAATAATTAATTCCCTATTTCTATCATCGGTTGTATTAATTGGATACTCAACCGCATCTATTAAAAAATAACCCTCATCTTTAAGAATATTTAAAAATCCAATCTTGGAATCATTTCTTTTGTAGCCTTTGCCATCACCAAAAATTGCTGTTGTTATAGTAGCAAGTAGAATTTCTTGTTTCGGAAATTTAAAGTATAAAAATGAACCATTGGCAGGCGGTGATTCAGCAATAAAAAGCACTTTAATTTTTTCAGGTAAAAATTTGTCTGCCGCTTCTTTATATTTATTTATATCAAGGTTGTTCAATATATGTCTTTTTTAATATTTTTATGGTATATACCTTTTACTAATCACGAAGGCTATATTCAATATCAATTAATAATTTAATATATTTTATTGCAGTTATATTACCAATACCCTGAAGCCTAGATGGTGTCAAACCTGGAGCTGATAAATTCTTAAGTGTATGCTTAATTATATCTTGGAGTTTTAAAAATTCTTTCCTATATAAAGAGGGTACTTCATCTGGTGATAACAAATGAATCTTGATTGCTTGGCTTGCCAACCTTCTACTGCCATTTCCTTCGTGTGTAGCCATCTGGTAATTAATATCAAATAATTTTTCTAAAAAATATTGTTTCATCTGAAAAAGTAATACTGATTTTTTATTAAAATATTTAATTCCTGTAAGCGGGAATTTCCATCCATGTGTTATACAGTATATATTAATGAAGAAATAATTTGAAAAATTTTCTATAATAGAATAAATATTATTATAATATTTCCGTACCAGATAGACAGTTCGTAATTTAATAAAAACTTGCCATGCTTGATTTAATGCCTTCAAAATTAATAGGCTTAAAAGATTTAAATAATTGGAATAAATATTCAAAGAATTTAAATAATCTTTCCTTTGTGAAAAAATATCTTGGTGATACATTAAAAATATGGGTTGAAAACAAAAATAATTTTAATCCTCTATCAATTTCCTTAATTGCAAACTTATTTAAAAATGGTTTAGATTCTTTTAATAAAACTTTGGGCAAAATGGAAGAATCAATTGGTGAGAATAATTTATCAGAACTGTTTAATGAATTAAAAATCCAAAAAAGTGATCCTTCTCAAATTACAACCAAAATACACTCTTTATTTGGTGAAATTTTTACTTATTCAGAGTTAATTAAAAAATACGATAAGGTAAATAAGATAAAAGAACATGGTGACTGGTTATGCAATGACAAAACTGTTGTATCTGTCAAAACAAAAAATGAACTGGACCATAATTATGAAATAATTGAAAATACTTTACGGGCTTTGTATTTTATTAAAGAAAATAATGTTTTAAGAAAATACAATAATATAAGAATTGATGAAGGAAAAAATATTGATGATAAATTCAGAAACAGCGTGATTTGGTTTATAAACTTAATACTCTCGGAATTTATAAATTTTCAGGATAACCAAATAAATACATGGAATAATTTTAAATTAGAGACAACAAAATATTACTTTGATAATGCTAAATTACAAAGCATTCTCGAAGTGGAAGCAGAGTTTTTCAAGGATAATTTCAGTAAAAGTATTTTATCTATATTTTTAAAAGAAGACCGCAGTGGAGAAAAAGAAAGTTTCAGTCACCAGGTCAAATTAAGATTTAATAACTGGCCTGATAAAAACACCTTGTCTGTTTTATACGATACCAATGTATATTGGGTTAATGACAAAATAGATTATGGGGATTTGAAAAGTTCTGTCCATGATTATTTAAAAAAATTTGATAAAAGCTATTCCATTATTAACAAACAAAATAAAAGTTTTGTTGGTTGGATCAATATTTTTCTGCATTCAAAACATGAAATATATATTTCACAGTCAGAAGATTTAAAAAAAGAAATTAAAGATATGGTAGATAATAAAGAATATAAGATAATACTGGCTCTACGTCCTATATGGAATTCTATTAAGCCAAAAATACTGGAAATTTAAATAAGCTATATTTTAATTTTTATTTATATGGACAATCAAAAAGCATGCATAGATTTTTTCTTATCTCAAATTCATAATACATTCAAAATTAGAACTTCTATATCAGAATATCCCGATGAAACCATCCGGAACCAGAAAGCATGTGACGCTGTTGCTTCTATAGGAAAAAAGACAGTAGCAATTGAACATACATCTATAGATTGTTATCAGAACCAGAGAGAAGAAAATGCACTTTTTCTCAAATTATTTAAACCAGTAAAAGAGGCTCTGGAAAAAGAATTAAAAGTTCCAGGTAAATTTGATATAAGTACTGATTCAAAAATAAACTTAAAAGGATTTGATTTTAATAAAGCAAGACCTTTAATAATAAAAAGATGTTTGGAGCAAGCAAAGACACTTAAATTTGGAAGTCCAGAAACAGCACCAGATCACTTTTCCATTCTCAAAATACCAGAAATTCCATTTGATATTAAATTATGCCGTTGGCCGGGGAAAAACTGTGTTAGGCTTCAATGTCATTCTTTTGAGGAAATTGAAACAGAACTGATGGAAGTATTAAATAAAGCGATAAAAAGTCGTGGAAAAAAAGTTACTCAATATAAAGATAAAAGCTATAGAACAGTATTATTAATAGAATCTCAGGATATACAACTGACAAATGATGCAATGATAAGACAGGCATTTTTTAAGATCACCAAAGATGTTTCGGTAATGGAGTTACTTGACGAGGTATATTTGATATTAACGGGTTTTCCTGATTACGAATTGTATTGCGTAAAATTTGACAAAAACTGTAGTTTTGAAACAAATAATATTTACAAAAGAGAATATTTAAAAATTTATTAAGAATAACACATTTCTACGATTTAACTCAGGAGAAAGAAATTCTGGTGCTTTATATTCTTTCGTTTTTTATTTGAGCTTTAAGAATTTATTCGGGGCTGTGACTATGATATCTTTTTTATGATACTCTTTTAGGTGCATATAAGTACTTAGGAATAATATGGCAATAAAAGACAAATTAAAGTATTAGAAAAGTCTAATTCATTAATATATTCATTAATAAAAATAGAATTTAGGATGCTTTAAATTCAATATTTAATGTTTCGATTTGTGAAGACAATTCTATAATCTGATAGTAATATTTAGTTCTAAATGTGTTCAATATCCCCAATCTCGGATACTCTGTTGATAAATTTCTAAAATATAAGCAAGCAATTAAAAATAAAAATAAAATTTTTGACTGAATCCATTATTATTCTTTAAAAGAATAAAACTAATAACTATATTCTAGATCAAAATTTTTTGGTTTTGGACTATAGAAAATAAATTGATAATGTGGCATTAAAATACCTTCTTCTGATTTACAACAATCAGTATATTTTTTCCCAGAATTACAAGGGCAATTATCGTTTGGATTCAAAATGGGAAAAAATTCATGAGGGTATTTATTGTTGTTTAGACAACATTATGTTATATTATACAAATTACTGGGTAATGATGCTTATTTTTAAGCCAGCACTTATAAGAAAGAAAAAGTTTTTATGAAAAAAAGAAAAATAATAAACATAGTTCTGGTTGTGTGTATAGTAATTGGAATCTTTTTTGTAATTAAGTTCGACCTGGTTGAAAAAATAGAAAATAAAATTTACAAGCAAAAGATAAAAAATGAAATTTCAGCTAAGACTGATGAGAAATACCCTGATGATCCTGAATTAATTACAGAAACATTTATAGATAAAGATGGCAATGAAATAGTGGTTGAAATGAGAAAAATAGTTGTAAAAGATGAAGCTACCGGGCAGGAAGTACTGATGTATGAAGATACAGCAGAACCTAAAATAATATACATTAAAACTTATAAGGGAAAAATAGAGCGAATAGAAGACAGCAGAATATATTTTATTGTGGATAAGGAATTTAAGAAGCCTATATTTGGAAGCGGCACTACCAGTTACAACTTTGAAGATGTTGGAGACTACCAGATAATCTTTGACCTTGGCAGTTACAATTTAGAGGTTGACACAAGTGTGGGATATTTTGTCTGCGATCACTTAAACCTGGATTTTAAAGACCTGGATAGTATAGAAGATTTAGAAAAAGCAGTAGGAAAATATATAAGGGTCCAGGACAGTAAATACAGAGACTACTATACTGGTGACGATTATAAAGTGCTTAGCTTTTTTACAGAGTAGGGGAAATTTATTATGAGACCTGCTGGATTAACTAAATTAAAAGTATTTATATTTTTAATTGTATTTTTATCAGTAATTTTTATAGTGCCATCAGAGCTGGCTGCAGAAATACAGAAGTTCTGGGTTGATACATCACATTGGGAAACCAGGCCAACTGAATTTATAGAAGGAGGCTACTGGCAGGTAACTCCGAGACAGGAATGGATAGATACTTCCTATACGGTCAACCAGGGCTACTGGAGGCAAACACAGCAAAGAAGATGGGTTGACACTTCCTATACAGTATCCCAGGGATACTGGGAGGATTATACTTACAGGGTATGGGTTACAAGCGGCTACGAGCATTACTATACTGCACAAAGGTGGGTGGACACTTCTCACTGGGAGACAAGATATAGATATGTGGATAGCTGGATACCAACAAGCAGGGTATTTCTATATGGTACCAGCAGTTACGGCTGGAGTGTTTACTCATTTGCAGCAAAGTATGCAGGATACTATTCTGGAGTAATTAATGGAAAAAGGTATAAGTATCATAAATATGTAATTGACTACAGGCCATCCTATGGCGGCAGGGTTTATGCCATAAGATACGTGTGCAATTATGTTTTAGAGAGTGTAAAAGAATACTACCAGGTATGGGTAAGTTCCGGGTACTGGCAGAATTATACTGATTCTTATTATGTCGATACTTCTCATTGGGAAGATAGGACCGGCAAAAGATGGGTTGACACTTCCTATACAGTACCCCAGGGATACTGGGAATATTATACTACAAGTGTCTGGGTGGATACATCCTATACAGTATCACAGGGATACTGGCACTACTATACCACCACTGATTGGATAGATACATCTCATTGGGAATATGAAGATATTTGGGTAGAAGAAGGACACTGGGTTGAAGCAGATATAAACCTTGAGGGCAGAGTTTTACACACCCTGCAGTGGGATAGAAACAGGATAAGCTATAATTTATCAAAGACTGGGACTGAGGATAATCCGAGAGGATATGAGATATTTTTTAATGGTGAAAAGTTTATCTTAAATGCTTATGCCACAGGGGACTTTGAACCAGATTTTGTACATGTGGAATTATTAGATACCGAATTTGAGACCGATCTTACTAATTCTTCAGATAGCAAGTGGGAAGGATATATCTGGGATGAGTTTTTTATAAACTTCCACGATAGGGATTGTGTATTTAAGTTTACAGCTCATTATGACAATGGAATAGAGATTGGAGATGAGGTAACAGTTTATATTGTAAGGGATTTTTACTGGTTACTCCACAGGGGATTTTAGTTACATATAATAAACTTAGGCAACTTTCAGAAACAACTGAAATTTGCAAACAAAAGAATGTAGAAAGTAAGTTATTTTACTGGAGAGTCCCTGATAAAAGTTCTTAAGACAAGGGCCCCAAGATACTAAGTAGCCTAGAGCTTAAAAAACTATGGTTAAAGGCAGCGTATGGCTTCTTTTTTAATTTTACTATGCCAACCGTTTGTCAGTTAAAATTTAATCCTCAATATAATAATCTTTTCTATTTTATATTATTTTTGTATTATAAAAAGTATATTAAAAATAACAGAATATCCTGGTGGGAATAACTAATAAGAAGGCAATAAGAATAAAATGTTTTATAATGGTATTAAATAATATACTTGGCGATTTAATGAAATAAAATTATGAGTAATTTTATTACAAATAGTGGTATAGATAATTTAAAAAAACGCTTGTTAGAATTAATAAATAAGAGTGAAGAATTGAAATTCTTGGTTGGATTTTTCTATTTTTCAGGGATTAGAGAACTATATCAAGGGCTTAAAAATAGTCCAGATGTGAAGATAAAAGTCCTTGTCGGACTAAATGTAGACAAATCAAATTATGGCCTTTTGGAATATGGGGATCCAGAAAAACAATTATCTGATGAGGAACGATGCTATAAATTTTTTGAATCCATAAAAATATCTCTAAATACTGAAAATTTTGATAAAAGAGATTTTTACGAACAGGTAAAATATTTTATTGATCTTATTCGCAAAGATAAACTGATAATTCGAAAAACCTGCAGTCCTAACCATGCTAAAATCTATCTTTTTAAACTACAAGAAGAACAGGTTGGAAGGAAAAATTTATTTATTACCGGAAGCAGCAACTTAACCAACGCAGGGCTTTCCACACAAGAAGAATTCAATGTTGAGATTAGCGATTATGGCTTTAAAGATGCTGAAGATTACTTTGATTCACTCTGGGAAGAACCAGCAATTAAAATTACAGAAGATGATATTACAAAAAAGAAGTTATTAGAGATAGTTGAAAAGGAAACCCTTGTAAAAGAAATAACACCATTTGAGGCTTTTGTGTTGGTTCTTCAAGTATATATAAGTTCTTTTGAACAAAAAGAAATCGGAGAATCGCTTATTAAAACATTAGAAGATAACGGGTATATTCCTTATCGCTATCAATTGGATGCTGTCAAGCAAGCTCTTGCAATTATTGAAAAGAATAATGGAGTGATTATTGCTGATGTTGTGGGTCTTGGAAAAACTGTTGTTGCTTGTGCGGTAGCCAAAGAGCTTAAAAAACGAGGTATTGTAATTTGTCCTCCGGGATTAATTGGCGATAAAAATAAAAACTGGGGTTGGGAAAAATATGCTGAAGAATTCGGGTTGTACGATTGGGAAGTGGACTCGGGAGGAGATTTGGAAAATATTGCTGAATTTGTTCAAAAGGCAAAAAATATTGAAGTGGTTATTATTGATGAAGCACACAGGTTTAGAAATCAAGACACGAAAAATTATGAATATTTAAAAAATATTTGTAGAGGCAAAATCATAATTATGCTGACTGCTACACCGTTCAATAATCGGCCAGGAGACATTCTTTCTTTGCTTAAGCTTTTTATTACACCCAAAAAATCTTCAATTACGCTGGAATCCAATTTGGTTGACAGGTTTAAGGCATTTAAAGGGATTCTCGATAGGCTTGGTTATATAAAAAAGTATTGGAATTCACCGAATGAATCCAAAAGGAAAAAAGCTTTAACATATTATGAAGGACTTTTTGAAGAGCAAAATATAAATCTTGATAAAATAAAACAAAGATCAAAATATCTAGCAAAACAAATACGAGACGTGATTGAACCTGTAACAATTCGACGCAATCGCTTAGATTTGCAGTATAACCCTTATTACAAAGACGAAGTAAAAAATTTGTCAAAAAATGCCGATCCAAAAGAATGGTTTTTTGAATTAACTAAGAAGCAATCAGAATTTTACGATAAAATTATCAGTTTATATTTTGGTGATCCTGAAGAGGGCGGGCAATTCAAGGGCGCAATTTATCGTCCGTTTGAATACGAAGTAGAAAAAGAAAAGATAAAAAATGAGAAATTAACAGAAAAAGAAAATTTCCAATTTATTCAACAGCGTAACTTGTATAATTTTATGCGTCGTTTAATGGTAAAGCGTTTTGAAAGCTCATTTGGTTCCTTCAGACAAAGTATAAAGAATTTTAAAAAAATTACTGAAACTGCTCAGGAATTTATCGAGAAAACTGGCAAATATATTTTAGACAGAAGTTTACTGGAAAAAATATATGACAAAGATACTGAAGAGATTGAAACTTATCTAAATGAGTATTCTGAAAAGATTAAAAACGGTGAGTATCCGAAAAATCACAAAATTTATACACTTACTGAGTTTAAATATAAAGATGAATTTATTACTCATATCAAATCTGACTTGATACTTTTTGATAAAATATTGAATGATTTGGAAGAATTAGATCTTGTTAAGAACGATCCCAAAACCTATTGCTTGCTTAATAATTTGAGGTTAATTTTAAAAGAAAAACCTAAAAAAGTAGATCCCAAAAGAAAAATAGTTGTTTTTTCTGAATATCTTGATACAGTCAAATATCTTGAGCCGATTTTAAAAAGTGAATTTGGTGATCGCCTTTTAGTTGTAGAAGGTGACTTATCAAAACATAAAATATCCTCTATCAATAGAAATTTTGATGCATCTTTTATTGAGCAAGAGGATGAATTTGATATTCTTTTATCTTCAGACAAGATTTCCGAGGGTTTTAACCTTAATCGTGCCGGGATGGTAGTAAATTATGATATTCCGTGGAATCCTGTACGAGTAATTCAGCGTCTTGGCCGTATCAATCGTATTAGTAAAAAAGTCTTTGAAGAGCTTTATATTGTCAATTTCTTTCCCACGGAAAAAGGTTCGGAGCTGGTTAAATCAAGAGAAATAGCTTCCAACAAGATGTTTCTTATTCATAACATCTTAGGGGAAGATGCCAAAATTTTTGACATTGACGAAGAACCAACGCCTTCCGGACTATATGAAAAATTTCAACAAAATCCTGACAAGCTGGAAAAAGAAAGTTTTTATACCAGGGCGTTAAATGAATACGAAAAGATTAAAAAAGAGAATCCAGAATTAATTAAAACGTTAAAAAATTATCCGCCACGAATTAAAGTTGCTAAAAAATATAGCGAAAATGAATTACTGGTGTTTTTGAAAAAAGGTCGACTGTATGTTTATAGTGTCAAATACGGCGAAGATGGAAAGGATCAAATTTCCTCAACTACTTTTGAAGATGTATTTGAAAAAATAACCTGTGAGCGAGTTGAAAAATCACTTATTTTTTCTGATCGTGCTTGGGAGAACTACGAAAAGGTTAAGAATTTCAAAGAATATCGAGTAGGGACGGTAAATGAGCAGAGCTTGGAGACAAAAGCTTTAAATAATTTAAACTATTTTATCAACACAAGTCAGCTTGAAGAGATAATGCCGTATAAAGATTTCCTTAGAGTGCTAAAAGAAGATATTACTGATTATGGCACACTCCCGGACTACACCTTGCGCCGAATTGCTAATATGGAAAGCGGTGATGATAAAAAAATAAATAAAACTATTAAAGAAATTAAAGATATTAAAAAAGAGCTCAGCGATAATTATCTACAAAAAGAAAAAGAAAGGCAGAAAGAGTTGGTTAAAGAAATTATTATAGCCATTGAAAATCAAAAATTATGAGTAAAGATATTTTACAGAGTGTAATAAAAAATTTTGATCTGCAAAGATTCAGGCGTTTTTTCTCTGAAAAAAATAAAAAGTTTCGTCCGAGTGAAGATAATCTGGATTATTATTGCGATGATAATTTTTCCAATGGACTAAAACTGGGTGAGCTTTCTTTAGATGATGGAAATTTACTGATTTGTGCTTTTAAGGTCAAAAGAGAACTTTCTGAACGAAGCGGAAAAAAAGCACAATATAATCTGGGAAGAAGTATTTTAAAAGATAATAATTTTCAGCAGTTCAATGCTGGAATTTTTGTTTTTTATGATCAAAACGAAAAATTTAGATTTTCTCTGATTTATGATATTCCCAAAGGTATTCACAGAGACTGGAATAATTTCCGAAGGTTCACTTATTTTGCAAGCAAGGAATTTACTAATAAAACTTTCTTAAAAAGAATTGGTGATGGAGATTTCTCGTCTTTAGAAAAGATTAAAGACGCATTTAGTGTTGAGAAAGTTACAAAAGAGTTCTATAAAGATATTGCAAACTGGTACTTTTGGGCTGTTCAAAATGTCAAGTTCCCTAAAGACGCTGAAGCAGAAGAAAATGGTAGAAATATTGCGGTTATTCGTTTGATTACCCGCATTATATTTATTTGGTTTATGCGCGAGAGAGGTCTTGTGCCAAAATATTTATTTGACAAGAAAATGCTAAATAATATACTAAAAGACACCTCTCCAGAAAAACCAACATATTATCTGGCAATTTTACAAAATCTATTCTTTGCCACACTTAATACAAAAAATACTGAAAGAAATTTTCATAGCGAGTGGGGATTCAATAAAGAAACCAATCCTGATTATGGAGATTATAACGGTTATCGTTATCATGAATTATTTAAAGATTCCACCAAAATTAATGAATATTTTGGTGATATACCATTCTTAAACGGTGGTCTTTTTGAGTGTCTTGACGATAAGAGTAATGGAATAATTGTTGACGGTTTTTCTGATAATGAAAAAGATCAGCCACAAATTCCAAATTATCTTTTTTTCTCAGGAGAGCTAAAAGCAGACCTCAACATTGAATATGGAACAAAAAATAAATCCTTCAAAGTGCAAGGTTTAATAGACACATTATCATCCTACAATTTCACTATTGATGAAAACGATCTAGATGACCAGGAAGTGGCTCTTGACCCAGAACTTTTGGGAAGAGTTTTTGAAAATCTTTTAGCAAGCTTTAATCCTGAAACATCTACGACTGCCCGCAAAGCTACTGGCAGTTATTACACGCCCAGAGAAATTGTAAATTATATGGTTACCGAATCTCTTAAACACTACTTTAAAACTCACCTCAATGACATTGTCAATTTAGAAAGAAAATTGGAAGAACTTTTTTCCAGAAATAAAGAGGAAAACCCATTTAACGGAGAAGAATCCGAAAGAATTGCAAAGCTTATTGAATCATTAAGAATTGTTGATCCGGCAGTAGGGTCTGGCGCTTTTCCAATGGGCGTGCTTAATAAATTGGTATTTATTTTAAATAAAGTTGACCCAGGAAATGAACTCTGGAAACAAGTCCAGCTCTCGGCAGTTGATGCAATTCCTGATCCACGCATTAAACAGGATACTAAAAATCGAATTGAAGAACTTTTTAAAGGTAAAAATGCGAACTATGGCCGCAAGCTGTATTTAATCCAAAAATGTATTTATGGTGTGGATATTCAACAGATAGCTGTAGAAATCGCAAAACTGCGCTTTTTTATCTCGCTTTTGGTAGATGAAAAGCTTGATAAAGCGAAAGAAAAATGGAGCATTGAACCACTGCCGAATCTTGATTTTAAGATTATGCAGGGAAATAGTCTGATTTCCGAGTTTTTAGGAATTGATTTTGATAACGGACAAAAAAAACAAGAAGCGCAGGAGCAAGCAGAGTTAGGCTTTAAAAATGAAGATGACAGATTAATTGTAGAATTTGAACGAAAGAAAATAGATTATCAAAACGAATCAGATCAAAGTAAAAGGGCGAGCCTAAAAAATGAAGTAGAAGATTTAATGATAAAAATATTTGAAACAAAAGTAAAAACTCAAAAAGCCGATTATTTCCAGCAACTGGAAGTTATAGAACAGAAATATTCAATATTGCCCAATAAGCAGTCAAGAGAAGAAATCATTGCCAAAGAAAGACAAAAGTTATCCCAAAAAACAGGCTTCAATCTTGAAAATATTGAAAAACAGCTTCGAGAATTTAGTAGCAAAAAGAGAACAAAACCATTTTTTCCTTGGAAGATTTATTTTGCTGAAGTTTTTGAAAAAGGAGGATTTGATATTGCTATTGCCAATCCGCCGTATATAAAAGAATACACTCAAAAATCTGCCTTTAATGGGTTAAGAAGTTCATCTTATTACCATGGCAAAATGGACCTTTGGTATCTATTTGCATGTAAAAGTGTTGATTTTTTAAAAAACAATAGTGGTATTCTTGCTTTTATTGCGCAAAATAATTGGGTGACCAGTTATGGGGCTTCAATATTAAGAAACAAAGTCATAAATGAAACTAAAATCCTCAGCTTGATTGATTTTGGTGATTATAAAATATTTGAAAGCTCGGGCATTCAAACGATGGTAATGATTTTTAAGAAAGATTCAAAGGAAAAAGAATATTATTTTGATTATCGAAAGCTTGTAGGAAATAATTTGGAATTTGATAATGTTATTTCTGTCTTAAATAGGGTCAGCAGTTCAAATGCGGAATATTTATATCCAAAAATAAATAGAATTGATTTCATTGATAAACCTCTAACATTTGATAATTCCGAAATTGAAAATCTATTGAATAAAATTAAAACAAAATCAAATTTCAAATTGGACCCAATTAAAGAAGTTGCACAAGGGATAGTGCCTAATCCTGATGTTATAGGTAGTTCAAATATTAAGAAATTAAACCCTAAAAATATTTCAAAGTATGGAATAAGAAATGGTAATGGAGTCTTTGTAATACCAAAAGATTATTTTAAAAAAAATCTTTCATATTATGAAAAGTCAATATTGAAACCTTTATACGAACCAACTGACTTAACGAAATATTATATAAAAAAGTTTTATAGCAAAGAAATTATTTATTTAACAAAAGATGTTGATGCAAAACTAATTCCTAATTTTTTAACCCATCTGAAGAAATATCGCGAGATTATGGATAGCAGGAGAGAAAACTTAAATGGAAGATTGGCTTTTTTTCATTTACACTGGCCAAGAGATAAGTATTTCTTTGAATTAGGTGAAAAAATATTGTCGCCCAGAAAATGTTCTGCACCTACTTTCGTATATACTGAAATAGAAACTTATGTAATGATGTCTATAAATGTAATTAAAACAGAAAGATTGAATCAGAAATACCTGGTTGCTTTGCTAAACTCTAAATTAATCGCTTTTTGGTTGAGTCATAAAGGCAAAATGCAGGGAAGTAATTATCAAATTGATAAAGAGCCGTTAATCAATTTACCATTATTCAATTCTCCAGAGCCAGACCAAAAATCCTTAATCGAAATTGTAGACAAAATCCTTGCCATCACCAGAGACAATGACTACTTAGGAAATTCCGCCAAACAAATCAAGGTCTGCGAATACGAAAACCAAATTGACCTGAAGGTTTATAAGCTTTATAGCCTAACACCAGAGGAAATCGAAATAGTAGAAAATAAGTAAAAATAATAAAGTATTGTGGCTTTTAGTTTTGGCAAAGGTGCATATGAAGAGGTTGCAAGAGTAAAATAAAAAGATTTATTTATTGAACTAATGGCGGTAGATAAACTTTTGGAATATGAAGAGCCTGCAAGTCAGGGGAAAAATTTTTAAAATACTTAATAATATTAAAAATTCTGACAATCTAAAATCCACCCATTTTTTGTGATATAGTTCGCATATTATACCACTCCTTGAAAACCCTGCTATGTACTATGTATAATGTAGGTTATATGTAGTATTAGTAAAAAAGAGCTATAAATAAGAAAAGTAAACTTCTAGTAATTTTAGCACCGGAAGAAGCACAAAATT
>Ga0307428_1000364_pt1 | contig 31841 bp, 34 predicted proteins | sample SalMarWE160240MG_FD_202161 | JGI IMG/M metagenome (GOLD analysis project Ga0307428, IMG submission 202161) | Salt marsh sediment microbial communities from the Plum Island Ecosystem LTER, Massachusetts, United States - WE1603-240 | ecosystem: Environmental > Aquatic > Marine > Intertidal zone >...
CAGATGAGGCAGTCGGGTCGGCGCCGCAGCCTCTTGAACGCTCGGAGGACTACAGGTGACTCGCGGAATGAGAGGAGCCCCGGGATGTAGGGAAAGGTGGCCACGGTGCCCGCGGTGACGGTCTCGAGGATGTGGCGATCGCTCAGACGGATGACGACGACCGCAGCGTACACCATGGGCGAGCCCCTGTCGTAGGAGACATCAACGCCCGCGACGGTCTTGATGGGTCCCCGATACGCTTTCGCATTCAGACGCGCTCGAAGTGTCTGCTGAATCCGGATCGCCTGGGCGGGCGAGACGTTCCAGGGATGGATGCGCGCGATCTTCATCGATCGAGCCGGAAGGGGGTCAGCGCAAGCGAGGACTTTCCCTCGCGAAGCAGCTCGGCCATGAGTTGGCCGGTGACGGGGGCTAACAGGATACCGTTGCGGCCGTGCCCCGAGGCGATGTAGAGACCAGGCGCACCCGGGACTGGTCCAATATACGGCAATTCGTCGGGCGTCCAGGGGCGAAAGCCAGACCAGGCCCTGAGGATCGGGCGGCTCGCCGCGGCAGGGACGAGGCGTTTGGCCAGTCCAAGCAGTTCTTCAACGCCGGCGACGGTGACGGCCTTCTCGAATCCCGCGAATTCGACGGTGCTCCCGACCACGACTTCGCCGTTCGGCCAGGGAGTCAGGTACCCCTTCCCCGCGTACAGAACGTGGCGGCACAGATCTCCGCGCGTTTCGAGCGAGAGGAGTTGTCCCCTGGCCGGCCGGATCGGGATCTCCCGGCCGACGAGCTGACCGATCCCGCCTGACCAGGCGCCGGCGGCGATCACCACCGCGTCGGCCTGGTAGGTTTCGGTCAGGGAGCGGACCCCGGTCACCCGGTCCCGGTGCCGTACCAGGCCGGTGGCGGGAGACCCTTCAATGATCTGGACGCCGAGCCGGGCCGCGAGGAGGGCGAGGGCCCGCACCATGCGGGCATTTTGGACTTGGTGATCGTCGGGAAGGTGCAGTGCGCCTCGGGTCTCGGGGGTGACGTGGGGTTCGGCCTCGAGTACCTGCTGCCGGTCCCACCACTCCACCTTGAGTCCCCGACCGCGCTGCTCCTCGAGCAACCGCTTCCCGTGGACTTCGTCCTCCTCGGTGAGGAGGAGCGAGAGGATCCCGGAGCGGACGTACTCGATATCAATCCCCGTCTCTTCCTTCAACATCTGATGGAGGGACCCAAACATTGCCCGGCTCTTGAGGCAGAGATCCAGAAACGGGCCGGGCACCACACCTTCGGCCTGAGGCGCCAACATGCCTGCGGCTTCTCCCGACGCCTCACATCCGATGCGATCGCGCTCGAGAAGGAGGACCCGGGCTCCGGCGCGCGCGAGTTCGACGGCAATCGAACAGCCGATGATCCCTCCGCCGATGATCAGGGTATCCGCCGTCTTCATCCGTCCGTCAATCGATGGACCGGGCCTCCCTTGGTTCTGTTATTCCGTCCCTGAGGAAGACTCGGTCCGCCGGTTGGTGAAGGTGCTGATGAAATCGATGGGGAGAGGAAAGACGATGGTAGAGCTTTGTTCGGTCCCGATCTCCGTGAGCGTCTGGAGGTAGCGGAGCTGGATGGTGATCGGCTCCGCCGCCATGATGGTGGCGGCCTGGGCAAGCTTCTCCGAGGCCTGGAGCTCGCCTTCGGCATGGATGATCTTGGCCCGCTTCTCGCGTTCGGCCTCCGCCTGCCGCGCCATCGCCCGTTGCATGTCGGCCGGCAGGTCCACGTGCTTGACCTCGACGGCTGTGACCTTGATCCCCCAGGGGTCGGTGTGATCATCGATGATCCGCTGGAGCTTCCGGTTGATCTTCTCCCGTTCGGAGAGCAACTCATCCAGCTCTGATTCACCGAGGACGCTTCGCAGGGTGGTCTGGGCGATCTGGGATGTCGCGTAGAGGAAATCCTCCACCTCGACGATCGCGGACTCGGCGTTTACGACCCGGAAATAGATCACGGCGTTGACCTTGACCGAGACGTTGTCCCGCGTGATCACGTCCTGAGACGGGACATCCATGGCGACGGTCCGCGTGCTCACGCGGACCATCTTGTCGACAAGGGGAAAGAGAAGCAAGATCCCCGGCCCGTTGCCCTCTCCCCCTGGGTTAACGATCGCTTTCGCGAGCCTTCCGAACCGGAAGATGACCCCTCGTTCGTATTCGTTCAAGACCCTGAACGAAGAGAACAGGATATACGCAACGATCACCAGAAAGAAAACCGCACTGATATTGAAGGGGAAGAAGCCTGGCATGATTTTTTACCTCCCTGCCCTTTTCCGGGCAGCACACCCCGAGGGACTACGCTGTCTTCTGCCCCTCCGGGGAAAGTTTCTTGACCTTTAACGTCAACCCAGAGATCCCGGTGACCTCGACCTGTCCCCCGGGTTTCACCGGCTCCTCAGACGTCGCCTTCCAGATCTCTCCACGGAGGAAGATCTGACCTTCCGGCCTCAGTGGCGTCTTGACCACGCCGACCTGACCGATCAGACCTTCGTGTCCTGTCACCGGCTGGCGGCGATGCGCGCGGATGGCTGCCCCGATGATGAGCAGGAAAAAGCCCGCGGTGGCCGCGGTGACTCCGATGATGGCAGAGAGGGAGATCTGGAGAAAGGGGGCCGGGGAATCGATCAACATCAAAGACCCCAAGAGCAAGGCGACAATTCCTCCTGCCGTGAGCACGCCGTGGGAGACCACCTGGAGTTCGGCGATAAAGAGGAGGACCCCCAAGATGATGAGGAGGAGGCCCGCGAAGTTGATCGGCAGGGTCTGAAACGCCCAGAATGCCAGGATGAGACAGATCCCGCCCAGGACCCCTGGGAGGATGGCACCGGGATTCGACAGCTCGAAGTATAAACCGGCCATCCCCAGGATCAGGAGGATGTAAGCGATGGTCGGATCGGAGATGACCTTGAGGATCTTGTCGCGAAAGCTCATCTCGACCTCGACGTGCTTCGCGTTCATGGTGTGGAGGGTGATTTTCCCGGCGCCGGTCTCGATGACGCGCCCGTCGACCTTTCCCAGCAGATCGTCCAGATCGTCCGCGACGAGATCAACGACCTTCAGCTTAAGCGCCTCCGTCGCCGTGATCGAGACACTCTCGCGCACTGCTTTCTCCGCCCATGTGGCGTTTCGTCCCCGGCGCTCTGCGATACCCCGGATGTACGCGGCGGCGTCGTTTTCGACCTTTTTGGCCATCTCTTTGTCCATCTCACCGCCTCCCATTTGGACGGGATGGGCGGCCCCGATGTTGGTCCCGGGCGCCATAGCGGCAACGTGCGCGGCAATCGTGATAAAAGCGCCCGCTGAGGCGGCTCTCGCTCCGCTGGGGGCGACATAGACGATCACCGGGACCGGGGAGCGCAGCATCGCCTTGATGATCACGCGCATGGAGGTGTCTAGGCCCCCGGGGGTATCCAGCTCGATGACCAGTGCCTCCGCGTTCCCCTGTTCCGCCTTCTGAATCGCCCCGACGATAAAGTCAGCGGTGCTCGGCGAGATGATCCCGTCCACGCGGGCGACATAGATCTCGCGCGGGCTCGCCTTGGCTGCCGGAGCGGGGAGGGCCAAAAGCAGCATCAGGAGGGGCACAAAACGAAAGAGTCTCATACGCTTAGAGTACTCTTGCACGTGTAAATTTGCAAGACGACACCGCCGGCAGGGACTGGGCTAGAAACTGGAGACTTGAGTCGTGAGACTAGGGTCTCGGGTCTCCCGTCTCCGGTCTCCTTTCTCTCGCTGCTGATCGCTGCATGCCGGTATCCCAAAGGGTACGGAGGCTGGCGGCGATGTCGGTCAAGGCGTGAATGCGGCGGGCGAAGTATTCCTTCCCTCGTCCCCAGACCATGGCCGGCACGCGGTTGTAGGTGTGACGTGCGGTGCTGAGGTCTTCAATGTTGCCATGGTCGCTCACCAGGACCAGGAGATGTCGCGAGCGGTCCAGACACTCGACCAGCGTCGAGACAAACCGATCCAGCTCCTCGAGCAGCCTGACCGCCCGGTCCATGTCCTGGGCATGCCCGACGAGATCGGTCTGCAGGTATTCGTAGTAGGTCAGATCATGGGTCTCGACCATCGCGACCAGCCGCTGGGCCGCTGCCTCCGGAGAAAGCAGCGGAACCGGGAATCCCCGGGCCCTGAGCAGGCGGTTGGTGAAGTCGTGGTGGACCGCCTGGCCTCGGGTCAGGTCGTTCAGGTCGTGCAGGGGCACACCGGCGGTCCGCGCGGCCACCGTGGCCACCGAATGAAACCGCTCCCGTCTGATCGTGAAGTCGGTCAAGGCGTTCGCGTACGCGACGCGACCGCCGTAGAGGGAGAAGGTTCGAAAGAGAGAATGCTTGGCGACCAGAGCACCGAGCGTCGGGGTACAGAATCCCTGGATGTGCCGGCCGGCCAAGAGCGGGGCGTTCAGGCCGGTGAGGAGGGCGGTATGCCCGGTCGCACTCTGGGGGAGACCCGGCACCCCGAGTGATGCATCAGTCGAAACGATCGAGCAGCCGTCCGTCAGGGGGATCTCGGTCCGGAAGCAGCGGAACCATCGCGTCTGGGCCAGGGCGAGAGGGTTTTGATTTGCGTCCCGCTCACCAAGGCCGAGGCCGTCTACGAGGAGCAAAAGGATGTTACCGGCCTCTTGCTGGATCCTCGGCAACCTTTGCCTCCTCCCACAGGGCATCCATCTCTTCGAGGCTGCTCTCTGTGAGCGACTTTCCCCGTGCGGCGATTGTCGTTTCGATGTAGCGAAACCGGCGGGTGAACTTTTCGATGCATTTTCGGAGGGCCTCTTCCGCGTTGAGATCGAGAAACCGAGCGAGGTTGACCAGGCTGAAGAGGAGATCTCCCATCTCGGCCTCCACCGCCTCTCGTTCCCCCCCAATCGCCGTCTTGAGTTCGGCAAGTTCCTCTTCCACCTTGTGAAGGACTGGGGCCGTTTCCCCCCAGTCGAACCCGACCCGGGCGGCTTTGTCCTGGAGCCGCTGTGCCCGGAGAAGCGCTGGGAGGGTCTTGGGGATACCGGAGAGGGCTGAGGCCTCCTTCACGCCGCCTCGCTCGGCCTGCTTGAGGCGCTCCCAGTTGGAGAGGGCCTCGGCCGGGGTTGCCGCTCGCGTGTCACCAAAGACGTGGGGGTGCCGGCGGACGAGCTTGTCCGTGACATGCCTGAGCACGTCCTCTATGCGAAATTCTCCCAGCTCGTCGGCCACCTGCGCATGGAAGACCACCTGCAGGAGCAAATCCCCCAACTCTTCTTGGAGCGTCTCTTTTTCTCCGTCGTCCAGCGCGTCGAGGACCTCATATGCCTCTTCGACGAGGAAGGCCTTCAGGGACTCCCGGGTCTGTTCTCGGTCCCATGGGCAGCCCTGCGGCCCTCGAAGGATGGCCATGATCTCGACCAATCGTTCGAAGAGCGGCCCGCTCGTGTCACGCATCTCCCGTCCTTTCTCGGTCACGTCGGCTATTATACACGGGGCCCCTCCGCCGACAAGGTGAGAGTGTTTTTCCTTGACGGGGGCACCGGTTCGGGTAGAATGCATTTTGCAAATCATTTGCAATATATTCCTATGCGCCAGACGCTGGAGCACATCAAATACCTGCTGGGAGGGCGGGGACACTCCTGGACGCGGGCCCGGTCCGCCGTGCTGACCGTTCTCGCGTACGTTCCGGATCCTCTCCGGGCGGTGCAGATTCACCGGGCGCTTCGGAAGCCAGGCATCAACCTCTCTTCGGTCTATCGAGCCCTCCACCTCTTCGAGGCGCTGAATATCGTTCGTCGCGTGGAACTGGGGGGGGGCGCCGCGCGGTACGAACTGGCCGACGGCTACCGGCATCACCATCATCACCTCGTGTGTGATGTCTGTGGGCGGATTGAAGATATGGCCACATGCCCGGTCGAGGGGGCTGATCTCACGCGGCGGATCCAGAAACGGACCGGCTTTGCTGTCCGGTCACACGTGTTCGAGCTGTTCGGCCTCTGTCGGTCGTGTCGGCGGGGAGGGCGATGAGGAGGCTGGCCCGATGATCTACATTTACGCGGTCGTGGCGGGATTATCCGACCTCGTGGCCGGCTGGCTTGCCCTGGAAGGGAAGACGGCGAGGATCGAATCCCGATACATCATCGGGTTTGCAGCCGGGGTCTTACTGGCGGTCAGCTTTCTCGACATCCTCCCGGAAGTGAACCTCAAGGAGGACGCTGCCGTCCTCGCCCTCGGGTTTGTCACGTTCTATGTGCTTGAGAAGGTGATGATGATTCACGCCTGTGGGGAACACGAATGTGAGACGCACCAAATCGGCCCCGTGGCGGTTGTGGGGATGGCCCTGGACAATTTCATTGACGGGGTAGGTATCGCCGTGGGATATCTCATCAGCCCGTTCCTCGGGCTCTCCATTACGGCTGCCGTCGTCCTTCATGAGATTCCACAGGGGATCACCTCTGCCCTGATCATGAAGGAAGCCCAGTGGAGCAGGGCACGCATCGTCGGCGCCCTGGGCCTGGCCGCGTTCCTCTATCCGATGGGGGCCTTGATGGCTGGGCTGATTCCCGGCCCGTTCCTCGAAAAGGCCCTGGCATTCATTGCGGGGGATTTTATTTACATTGGGGCAAGTGATCTGCTGCCTGAGGCCCATCGGAAATTCAACTGGAAGGTCATCCTCTCCGTGGTCAGTGGGATGGCCTTCATGGCCGTGCTCCGACACTTCGTCCCGCTGGCTTGAGGGGACGGTACGGGACTTGCAAAGACCGGTGCTGATGCGCATTCCGAGCAGGGGAACCCCGTGCAAAAGATAGTCTGCCTCTTGTCAGCACTGCTTTTCCTCACCTGGCTTCCCGGGCGGGCCACGGCCGAAAGCACGCAGATTTACCGGCGCGTGAACGCTTCCGGGGCCATCCGTTACAGCAACATCCCTTCCCCAGGCAATGTGTTGAGCACTCGCCGGGTCCGTCAAAGAATCGAAGCGGTACGGGCCCCCTATCCCTTGCGTACGTTGATCCGGTCCGCGGCCGATCGGTACGGAGTCGACGCTCGGCTGGTTGAGGCTATCATTGCGGTCGAATCGGCCTTTGATCCCGGGGCGGTGTCTCCCAAGGGGGCGATGGGTCTCATGCAACTTATGCCCGGCACCGCCGACCGGTACGCGATGGATAACCCCTTTGATCCCATGCAGAACATTGCCGGGGGGATCCGATACCTCCGTGATCTGCTGGTCCGTTTTCAGGGGGACCTCCGGTGGGCCTTGGCCGCCTATAATGCCGGCGAGAGGGCGGTCGACCTGCATCAGGGTATTCCGCCGTACCAGGAGACTCGAACCTACGTCACAAAGGTCTTACGGCACTACGGCCACCCCACCCCTCATATTCCTCACTACGCTGCGCCCGTCCGCGTATTCCGGTTTCCCGGTGCACGGGGACACATCATCTACACCAATATCCCGCACCGCTTTCCTCTTCAATAGCCGAATCCATCCATAGTTTTGGAAGTTCGCGGTTGACAACGCGAAGGGCGTAGAGTAGCATCAATGCGGTTAAGTGCTCAATTTTTCAGGGTCTGGAAGATGACTCGTCGCTCCCGGTGCTACTATATTGATGAGATCGATCGCCACGAGTTCCACGGTTACGCCCTGGCGAGCTCTCTCTACCTTGGGGAGACCAAGTTTCAGACGGTCGAGATTGTCGAAAGCCCGAAGTTCGGCAAGATGCTGATCCTGGATGGCAAGATTCAGTCAGCAGCCTTGGATGAGCATATCTACCACGAGGCTCTCGTCCACCCGGCGATGCTCATGCACCCGCACCCCCGCCGGGTTTTGATCCTTGGCGGCGGTGAAGGGGCTGCGCTGCGCGAGGTCTTACGCTACGGCATGGTGGAGGAGGTCGTGATGGTAGATCTCGATGAAGAGGTCGTCGATCTCTGCCGCCAGCATCTCCCGGAAATCGCCGGCACGGCTTTTGAGGACCCCCGGGCGACCCTGGTGACTGAGGATGCCCGTGACTTTCTTCAGCGATCGGATGGTCGCTTTGACGTGATTGTTCAGGACATTACCGATGCGGTGACCGCGGACTTCTCGGATGTGTACTATCGGGCGATCCAGCGGTGCTTGGCCGACCGCGGGATCCTGACCATGCAGGCCTTGGAGCTGAGCCTGTCAGACTACACTGGACACATCGGCGTTCGTCAGGATGTCGAGAGGGTTTTCTCCTCTCTATTCTCGTATCGGGCCTTCGTGCCTTCGTTCCGGGCGGAGTGGGGTTTTCTGCTGGCAACCGCGGCGGATGTCAATCCGCTGGACTTCGAAGGGATAGCGGCCCGGTTCAAGGAACGACTGGGACCGGGGGCCGGCCTGCGCTTTTACACGCCGGCGATGCATAGAGCGATGTGCACGCTCTCTCATGAACTTGCCGACCTTATCGGTCAGAAGGACGAAGGCTAGGACGCCGGGAAGCTAGGAAGCGAGAGCGTGAGAACGGTTAGACTTAGAGGTGTTGAGCCATCCTCGCGTTCTAGCGTCCCAGCATACCAGCAAGCTTTTGTGGGGAGAAAAACGTGAAGCGCTTGCGCGACGTGGACCCGGAAATTCACAAGGCCATCTACTCGGAGACGGAGCGGCAGGCCTACGGACTCGAGCTCATTGCATCGGAGAACTTTGTGAGCGAAGCGGTCCTCGAGGCGGTGGGGTCCGTCATGACCAATAAGTATGCTGAGGGGTACCCGGGTCGGCGGTACTATGGCGGCTGCGAGTTCGTGGATCAGGCTGAGACCTTGGCCATCGAGCGGGCCAAGGAACTCTTTGGCGCAGCGCACGTGAATGTCCAGCCCCATTCCGGTACACAAGCCAATATGGCGGTGTACTTTTCAGTCCTGCAGCCGGGGGACACTATCATGGGGCTCGATTTGGCGCATGGTGGTCATCTGACACACGGGAGCCCCGTGAATTTCTCGGGCCGCTTCTTCCGCGTCGTCCATTACGGCGTCCACCCCAAGACCGAGCAGATTGACTTCGCGCAAGTGGAGCGGCTGGCCCGCGAGCACACACCGAAGATGATTGTAGTCGGCGGGAGCGCCTACCCCCGGACGCTCGATTTTGCGCGCTTCAAAGAGATTGCGCAGTCCAGCGGTGCGATTCTCATGGCGGATATCGCGCATCCGGCTGGGCTCATCGCCGCGAAGCTCCATCCGTCGCCGATCCCCTATGCCGAGTTCGTCACCACCACGACGCACAAGACGCTTCGGGGCCCGCGGGGGGGCATGATCATGTGTCAGCAAGAGTATGCACCGGTTCTCAACAAGAACCTCTTCCCCGGGTTCCAGGGTGGCCCGCTGATGCACATCATCGCCGCCAAGGCCGTGGCCTTCAAGGAGGCCTTAGGTGAAGAGTTCCGCGAGTACCAGCGGCAGATTCAGCGGAATGCGATCGCGTTGGCCGAGGAGCTTTCACGTTTGGACTTTCGCCTGGTGGCCGGGGGAACCGATACGCATTTGATGCTGGTGGACCTCAGGCCGAGGAGGCTGACCGGCAAAATAGCGGAGGCGGCGCTGGAGAAGGCGGGCATCACCGTGAACAAGAACGCCATCCCGTTCGATCCGGAGAAGCCAGCGGTGACGAGCGGCATTCGGATCGGGACCCCCGCCGTCACCACCCGGGGGATGCGGGAGGAAGAGATGCGTCTCATCGGCCAGTTGATCGCTGAGGTCCTTCAGGATGCGGCCGATGCGGGTCGCCACCAGCGCGTCAAGGGCAAGGTCTGGGAGCTCTGCCAACAGTTCCCCCTGTACCGTGAACGCTTGGGGCTTGGGGAGGAGCGGTCGTCGTGAAATGTCCCTTTTGTGGGCAAGTGGACGAGAAGGTCGTCGACTCTCGGGAGGCCCGCGACGGAGCGGCGGTCCGGCGGCGCCGGGAGTGTCTCAGCTGCGGCCGACGGTTCACCACCTACGAGCGGATTGAAGAAATCCAGTTCATGGTGGTGAAAAAGGACGGCCGCCGGGAGCTCTTTGATCGGAACAAGATTCTGAGCGGCCTGGTCAGGGCGACCCAGAAACGACCCGTGGGCGTCGCGGCGCTCGAGAAGATCGCCGATGAGGTGGAAGCTCGCCTGCTGGAGAAGCCGGACCGAGAGATCAAGTCCGGGGAGATCGGGGAGCTGATCATCAAACGTCTGTACGAGTTGGATGAAGTGGCCTACGTCCGATTCGCCTCCGTCTACCGCCAGTTCAAGGATGTGACCGAGTTTGTCGAAGAGGTCAAGGGCCTTCTGGGGACCAGCCACCGGCGGTCCCGGAGACCGTAGGTTGAGAGCCATCCCGAGTCAAGCGGCCTGCCACCAGCAGTCAGCCCACCGACGACTGTTGTTCAGGGTCTTGCGAATTTCGGCTGACTCTGAACTCTCAACTCTCACCGCTCAGTGCTGATCCCTGAACCATGAACCTGTCATTCCGACATTGGAACATCCGACCGTGAACCGTGAACAAGACCTAAGCCCATGGACGTAACCCTCTTCTACGGTGCCCTGGCGTTGTATGCGGTGGGGACGCTCGCGTATCTCTTGCTCCTCTGGGTCAAAGAGGGCCCACTCGGCTGGCTGGCCACGGCCGCGACGATAGGCGGCTTTCTCCTTCACACCGTGGCGCTTCTCCTGCGGCTCATCGCGGCTGGCCAAGCGCCTCCCCGCACACCCTATGAGGCACTCTCCCTGTTCGCCTGGATCACGGCCCTCGTCTACCTCGCCCTCGAGATGCGCTTTCAGCGCAAGATTATGGGGGCCTTCGTTCTGCCCATTGTGCTACTTGCCACCGTGGCAGCAGCCAGCCTGCCAAAGGGGGCTGAGCTTCACTCACCCCTGGCCCGCACGGGGATCTGGTTGCATGTCACTTTCGTGCTGTTGGGCAACGCCGCCTTGGCGTTCACATGCGGGGTGGGGCTGATGTATCTGGTGCAAGACCGGCAGCTCAAGTCCAAGAAGAGTCTGGGACCGATGCACTACCGACTTCCCTCCTTGGAGTTTCTGGACGGGCTGGGGCACCGGGCCCTCTTGGTCGGCTTTCCGCTGCTCACAGCGGGCATGGTGTTGGGAGCGCTGCAGGCCGAGGCCGCGTGGGGGCGGCTCTTGACCTGGGATCCCACCGTCGTTCTTTCGCTCCTGACATGGGTGATGTACGTTGGGTTGCTCCAGGCGCGGCTCACCGTGGGATGGCGGGGGCGGAAGGCGGCGCTGTTGGCGGTAGTCGGCTTCGGGGTGTTGTTAGGAGCATTTGTGGGGGTGAGCGTCCTCTTGGGGCAGCCGCATGCGGGAAGCTGAGCCCATGGTCATCCTGACGGTAGGCCTCAATCACACAACGGCGCCGGTCGAGATCCGGGAGCGGCTGCACCTGTTCGAGGCGCGGCTGCCGGCGATCCTGGAGCGCCTGGGCGAGGACCCGGTGTTGGGCGAGCGCCTTGTACTCTCCACTTGTAACCGGGTTGAGGTCTATGCCGTCACCGATGATCCCGACCACGCCCAAGCGGCCATCCCCGCGCTCTTGGCGAAAGGGACAGACACCCCCCTCGGCCTGTTTCAGGACACGCTTTACGCCCATGCCCAGGAAGAGGCGGTGCGTCACGCCTTCCGGGTGGCTGCCAGCCTGGATTCCCTCGTGCTGGGGGAGTCCCAGATCCTGCATCAATTCAAGGAAGCTTACCAGGTTGCCAAGGCCCAAGCGGCCACGGGCCCGGTCCTCAACACCTTGATGACCCGGGCCTTGGGGGTGGCCAAGAAGGTGCGGACCGAGACGGGGATCGGCCAGTCTCCGGTCTCCGTCCCCTCGGCGGCCATTGGCTTGGCCAAGATGATCTTCGGGGAGATTATGGGCCGCAGGGTGCTGATCCTGGGGGCCGGTGACATGGCCGAATTAGCCGCCAGGCACCTGCACAGCGAAGGAGTCGAAGCCATTTTCGTGGCCCATCGCAACTTCGACCGGGCGGCGGAGCTGGCGGTCAAACTCCGGGGCCGCGCGGTCCGCTTCGACCAGATCCGGGACGAGCTCCGACAGGCCGATATCGTGGTGTGTTCGACCGCCGCGCCTCACTACCTTCTCCACCGGGCCGACATGGATGAGCTCATCCGCCTCCGGCGTAACCGTCCCCTGTTCCTCATCGATATCGCCGTCCCGCGAGATGTCGATCCGGCAGTGAACGAGATTGATAACGTCTATCTCTATGACATCGATGATCTTGAAGGGGTCGTGGCGTCCCATCGACAGGCGCGGCAGCAGGAGGCGGCCCAGGCCGAGCTCCTCATCGAGCGGGAGGTGGCGAGCTTTCAGCGGTGGTTGCAAAGTCTGGAGGTGGTACCGACGATTGTCACGCTCAGGCGGCGGTTGGAGGAGATTCGAGAGGTGGAGCTGGGGAAGGCGCTGGGGCGGCTGCCGGAGTTGAGCCCGGCAGAGCAAGAGATAGTGAAGGCGATGGCCCAGGGAATCATCAACAAGGTCCTGCACCACCCCACTACCGAGCTCAAGCGGCAGTCGGGCGTCCGGGAAGGCTCACTCTATGTGAGCGCCTTGCGGCGCCTCTTCGGGCTGCGAGACGAAGACTGATCCCCGATAATCGGACAATTTCGAAGTTCGAAATCTTGCCTAAGGTGAACTGTGAACCAGGTCGTTCGCATTGGTACAAGAGGGAGCCTCCTTGCCGTTACCCAGGCGAAGCACGTCGCCACGGCGCTCCGGCAACGACACGCGGGTCTTCAACCGGTATTGGTGAAGATCAAGACCAGCGGTGATCGGTTTGCCAACATCCCCCTCTCTCGTGTAGGAGGCAAGGGGTTGTTCATTAAGGAGATCGAGGAGGCACTACAGAAGGATCAGGTGGATGTCGCGGTCCACAGCATGAAGGATGTGCCGACCGAGATCGCTTCGGACCTCACGATCGCCGCGATTCTTGAACGAGAGGATCCATCTGATGTGCTCATCTCGCGGCACGGAACGAGTCTGGATGGCCTGCCGGCCGGTACCAAGATTGGTACCAGCAGTCTGAGGCGACAGGCCCAACTCTTGTGTTACCGCCCCGATCTCACGGTGGTCCCCCTTCGGGGGAACCTGGATACCCGCCTCCGAAAGCTCGGCACGGCGGGGCTCGACGCGGTGGTGGTTGCGGCGGCCGGAATCCAGCGTCTCGGCCGACAAGCCGAGATTACCGAGATTCTCTCTGCGGACGTATGCCTCCCCGCGATCGGCCAGGGGGCGTTGGGCGTAGAGATCCGCGGGGAAGACCGGAGAATGCACGAGCTGGTTGGAGCGCTCAATCACGGACCGAGCGCGGTAACCATCGCCACCGAGCGGGCATTCCTGGCGCGGCTCGGCGGCGGATGTCAGGTTCCCATCGCTGCACATGCGCAGCTCGACGGGGACCGGCTTCATCTTAGGGGCTTGGTCGCCACTCCGGACGGCACCGTCATGCTCCGGGGAGAGCGAGAAGGATCTCGCGGGCTGGCAGGAGAGATCGGGAGAGGCCTCGCAGAAGATCTCCTGAAGCGGGGAGCTGATCGGATTCTGGAAATGCTCGCGAGCATGTCCGTCGAGCACCCAGCCCCTCCCTGATCGGCTTGCAATTTCGAAATTCGAATTTCGGAATGTAACATGGCTCTCAACCCTTAACTCTGAACTGTGCACGATGAAATGTGAACCACGAACTATACACTCTGGACGGTGAACCGTGAGCCGTGAACGAAAAGGCAAGGTGTACCTGGTGGGGGCCGGCCCGGGCGACCCTGGCCTCTTGACGCTGAAGGGGAAGCGGTGCCTCGAGCTGGCCGACGTGGTTATTTATGACTACCTGGCCAATGACCGTCTTCTCGCCTATGCTTCCTCCGATGCCGAGCGGATCTATGTGGGAAAGCGGGGTGGAGAACAATACCTTCCCCAAGAAGAGATCACTCGCCTCGTGATCGAACGGGCCCGCAGGGGGCAGGTGGTGGTTCGGCTGAAAGGCGGGGACCCTTTTATCTTTGGCAGAGGGGGGGAAGAGGCCGAGGCGCTCGTCGGGGCGGGAATCCCCTATGAGGTCGTGCCGGGTGTCACGTCCGCTATCGCCGTTCCCGCCTATGCCGGTATCCCGCTCACCCACCGCGATCTGGCCTCGAGCGTGGCGTTCGTGACGGGTCGTCCAGCCAGAGAGGGACCCGGGATCGATTGGCGGGCCCTGGCCGGCATGGGCACCGTCATCTTTCTCATGGGGGTGAGCCGCCTCGCCGAGATCGTGGAAGGGCTCGTGGGGCACGGCCGGGCCCCGGAGACGCCCGTGGCCCTGATTCGCTTGGGCACGTGGCCCGTGCAGGAGACCGTTACTGGAACGCTCCACGACATTGTGGAGAAGGCAGCAACCGTTCGCCCGCCCGCCATTATCGTCGTGGGGGAGGTGGTGCGACTTCGAGATTTGCTCGCATGGTTCGAAGAAAAACCCCTCTTTGGCCGACGAATCGTGGTCACGCGAGCTCGGGAGCAACAGAGCGATTTTGCGGAGCTTCTGGAAGAGTATGGGGCCGAGGTGATTGAGTGCCCGACGATCGCGATCCATCCACCGGAAGAGTGGAAAGCGCTCGACCACAGCCTCGAGCACCTCGGCAGCTATCAGTGGGTGATCTTTACGAGCGCGAACGGCGTCCGCAACTTTGTGGGGCGGCTCCGGGACAGGGGAGGAGACCTTCGGGCGCTCCATGGTATCCGGGTGGCCACAATCGGCCCCGCGACAGCAGCTGCCTTGGCAGAGGCCGGGATTCGGGCGGACGTGGTCCCGGACGAATATCGCGCCGAGGCGATTTTGGAGGCGATGGATGACGATCTGCACGGGACGCGTGTTCTCATCCCCCGGGCTGCAGAGGCGCGGGAGGCCTTGCCCGCCGGACTTCGAGCGCGGGGAGCCCATGTCGATGTCGTCGCCGTCTATCGAACCGTGCAGGTGGCCGATCAGTCTGAAACGGTCCTGGGCCTGCTGCGGGCCGGACAGGTCGATGCGGTAACCTTCACCAGCTCCTCAACCGTGGTGAACTTTGCCGAGATGTTTCCCGGGGAGGACTTGCCCGCGCTTCTCAAGGGCGTGACCATTGCCTGTATCGGGCCGATCACCGCCGAGACGGCGGACCGCTATGGGCTCGCCACACACGTCATGCCTGCCGCGTTTACTATCCCGGCTCTGGCAGATGCCCTGGTTACGCACTTGGGGTCTCCGTCGCCGTAATTGCATTTTCACCCTTGCGTCGGCCCTGTTTTCATGACAGCATCCATTGACCCTGCTGCATGAAAACGGAACCGCTCGCGGCAAGAGGAGGGGAGGACACTGGCCAAGAAGCCAGGCGGTGCGGCCGCCTTCATCGTCATTCTCATCGTCGGCGCGCTCATCGGGGCGGCCTTGGGAGAACTGGTCGCGTATCTGTTTCCCGGCGGCATTCTTGAGCGGATTTTTTCGCGCGGCATCACCCCGGGCCTCAACCCTCCGGCGACCTTAGACCTGAAAATCTTTTCCCTCACCGTTGGCTTCACCGTCCGCATCAATCTCGCGTCGCTCTTCGGCGTCCTTTTCGGGGCCTACCTCTACAAACATCTCTGATTCCTGTTGACACGTTTTATACCCTATGCCATGTTTTCCACGGTTATTGCGGCGTGAGTACTGTCGATAGGTAAAAGATGGATACTACACAGCAGGGATTGATTCTCGCGATAACAGGGGCCAGTGGAGTGGCCATTGGGGTGCGCCTTTTGGAGGCCCTGGCGGCGCGCGGGGAGGCGGTACACCTCGTCATCTCTGCGGGCGCGGAAACGGTGATCCGGGAGGAGACGGGGCGCGCGATCGGAGACCTCAAGGCGTTAGCAACCTATTACTATTCTCCCCACGACATGACGGCCTCACTCGCCAGCGGCTCGTATGTCTCCCCGAATGTCCGGGCGATGATCATCGCTCCCTGTTCGATGAAGACGGCAGCCGCCATCGCGTCCGGCTATGCTGAGAACCTCATTGGCCGGGCGGCGGATGTCATCCTCAAGGAAGGAAAGCGCCTCGTCCTCGTCCCTCGAGAAAGTCCGCTGAATGCCATTCAATTAGAAAACCTGTTGCGCCTGGCCCGCGCGGGCGTGGCAATTGTCCCCCCCAGCCCCCCCTTTTATCAGCTCCCGGGCACGGTGGCCGAGCTCATAGACCAGATTGTTGGACGAATTCTAGATCAGGTGGGGGTGCATACTGACCTCACCAAGCGATGGTCTGGACGCCCGTGAGGTCGTTAGGACCCTTCGGTGCCGTCGAGGTTTCCCGCCTGGATATTCGCAATCATCTGGCGGTGCTGGCGGGCCATGAAGGCCCGAACGGCGTCAGGGGAAGGATGCGGACCGAGGACCTCCAGGTAATTTGTCCGGATGCGGGCGACGACCGCGCCCTCCAGGTAAGCTAGGGTAAGGATCTGGGGGTTGTCCAGGCCCAGGTCTTCGGATTGGATATGGTACGTCTGCTCGTCGCACGAGAGGCTCGTGTTGAAACCAGAAACCATGGCGCACTCCTGATGAGAGGCAATCCTCGTTTTATGCAAGAATCTTACCAGAGGACGTACCCCGCGAGAAGTCACGCTCTCTCAGAGGCGTTCACGTGGAAAAGAAACGTTTGAGGGTAGGGGTACTCTTCGGAGGGCGGTCGGGAGAACATGAGGTCTCTCTCGCATCCGCCCGATCCGTTCTGGGCGCGCTGGACCGATCCCGGTATGAGGTCCTCCCGATCGGGATCACACCCGATGGGGAGTGGTGGTTGGTCAGCGGGCCGGACGAACTCGTGGAGGGGAAAGGGAGCCAGACCGGGGTCGTCCCCGGCCTAGGGGGGCGTCCCCTCGTCAGCATGGGGCTGGGCGGTGGCGCCGCCCACCGAACAGAGCAATCTCTCGACGTGGCGTTTCCCGTTCTTCACGGGACGTATGGGGAGGATGGGACGGTCCAGGGACTTCTGGAACTCTTGGGGGTGCCATACGTGGGGCCCGGGGTCATGGCCTCGGCGATGGGGATGGACAAGGCGGTGATGAAGATGGCTTTCCAGCATGCCGGGCTGCCGGTCGTGCCCTATCGCGTCCTGATGGTTACGGCATGGCAGGACGATGCCGCCGCCGTGACGAGCGCCGTGGAGCAGCACGTACGCTTTCCGATGTTCGTCAAGCCCAGCAATCTGGGCTCGAGCGTCGGCGTCAGCAAGGCGACGGATCGCGCGGGCCTTCGTCGCGCCATCGACGAGGCCTTTCGATACGACCGGAAGATCCTGGTGGAACAAGGACTCGAGTGCCGGGAGATCGAGTGCGGCATTCTGGGGAACGATCAGCCAGAGGCCTCGGCCCTCGCCGAGATCCTTCCCAAGCGGGACTGGTACGATTATCGGGCCAAGTATGAACCGGGCATGAGCGAGGTCCTGATCCCGGCGTCCTTGCCCTCATCGCTCACGCAACAGATCCAAGCCCAGGCCATCCAGGCTTATCAGGCCATCGATTGCAGCGGGATGGCCCGGATCGACTTCTTCCTGGATCGGGCCTCGGCACAACCCTATGTAAATGAGATCAATACGATCCCTGGCTTCACCGCCACGTCGGTCTACCCAAAACTCTGGGAGACCAGCGGCCTCAGCTACCCTGCCCTCTTGGACCGACTGATTCAACTGGCGCTCGAGCGTCACGACCAGCGGGGCCAGCTGCTCACCACGTACCAGGCGGCCAAAGATCGGTGATCCATCGGCCATTACGGCCCGTTGACAAGCCACACCCGGGTTGGTAGGCTACAGCGCCGTCCTGAGGGACGTGAGCAGCCAAGGAGAGCCTCCGTGTTCCGCTTTATCCCGCGCGATGAAAAGTTCTTCGATCTCTTTGAAACGTCTGCCCTCAACATTCGAGAGGCTGCCATCGCGTTGAAGGAAATGGTCGAGTCGAACGGTGACTATGAGGCGGGGTGGAAGCGCGTGGAAGAGTATGAGCACACGGGGGACCGGATCACCCATGGCCTCATCAAAAAGCTGAACCAGACCTTCATCACCCCCCTGGACCGGGAGGACATCCACCAGCTCGCCAGTGATCTGGACGACGTCGTGGATCTCATCGAGGCGGCCGCCACGCGGATTGCGCTCTACAAGATCAAGCAGTGTACGATCGAGACCAAGCGCCTCGCCGAGCTGATTCACCAAATGACCGAGGAGATCGTTCTTGCCGTCCAGAAACTCAAGAACCTTCAGGGGATCCTTCCCCACTGCGTGGAGATCAACCGCCTGGAAAACGTTGCCGATCGTGTCGCCCGGGACGCCATCGCCGCTCTCTTCGTGGGGGGCCACGATCCCATAGAGATCATCAAGTGGAAGGAGGTCTATGAGACGCTAGAGACGGCGACGGACCGCTGCGAGGATGTGGCTGACGTCCTGGAGCGGATCGTACTCAAGCATGCCTAGCTGCATTCGAATGGTCACGTCCGACGGCTGTTGGCATCGGACGTCAGAGGGACGTCGAATAGGGAATGAGTGAGCCAGGCTGGGTCATCATCCTGGTGGTCGTGCTGGCGGTCATCTTCGATTTCACCAACGGGTGGAACGATTCGGCCAATGCCATCGCTACCGTGGTTTCTACGCGGGTTCTCACGCCCCTCCAGGCGGTCCTCCTGGCCGGCATCTTGAATATTGCAGGTGCCTTTTACTCAACGGCGGTGGCAAAGACGATCGGCACAGGAATCGTCGACCCGACGGCTGTCACGCAAGCCACCGTGGCGGCGGCACTCGTGGGGGGGATTGTCTGGAACGGCTGGATGACCCTGATCGGAATGCCAATCAGCGCCTCCCATGCGCTGATTGGAGGGGTCATGGGGGCGGCCATCGCCCATGGGGGTGTGGGGATCTTGAACTTTACCGGGCTCAAGCCGATTTTTGCGGCCATGCTGATCTCCCCTGCCCTGGGTTTTGTGCTCGGTCTGCTGTTCATGTCGGGCCTCAGCTGGAGCTTCTTCCGCGCCACTCCGGCACGGGCGAATCCCCTCTTTCGCAAGCTCCAAGTGGTCTCGGTCAGCTTCATGGCGTTCGGTCACGGCACGGGGGATGCACAGAAGGTAATGGGGGTCATCACGTTGGCCTTGGTCTCAGGTGGATACTTGAGTGCGGTGGAGGTTCCTTGGTGGGTCATTCTTGTTGCGGCGTTGGCCATGGGACTCGGTACCGCCGTGGGTGGGTGGAAGGTGGTGAAGACCCTGGGGCTCAAGATGCTGAAGCTGCAGCCGGTCCACGGCTTTGCGGCTGAGACCACGGCGGGGCTGATCATCGTGGGTGCGGCGGGCCTCGGGGTCCCGGTGAGCACAACCCACACGATTACCACGTCCATCATGGGCGTCGGGGCTGCGCAACGACTTTCGGCGGTCCGGTGGGGGGTCAGCATGAAGATCCTGTATGCGTGGCTGGTCACGCTCCCCGGGGCTGGCCTCGCGGCGTATTTCGCCTACCAGGCTATCTATCTGGGGGTAGCCTGGGCAGGGGGATGATTCGGAGAGGAGACGGACGTGCGGGTCATTGTCGTGGGGGCCGGTGAGGTCGGCTACCATATCGCGAAGCGCCTCGTCGATGAGGGGCATGATGTGACGGTCGTCGAGGAGAACGCGGCCATCAAGGAACGAGTGGAGAAGGACCTCGATGTCCTCGCCATCTGCGGCAATGGAGCCTCTCCGACAGCCCTGGAGGCAGCGGGAGTGACCAAGACTGATATGCTCATCGCGGTCACCGACGAGGATGAGATGAACGTGGTCGCCTCGCTCATGGCAAAGGAGTACGGGGTCAAGACGACCATTGCCCGCGCCAGAAATCCCGAATTGTCTCGTAGTCCGTTCCTCCGATCGGGGAAGCGCCTCGGGATCGACCTGGTGATCAATCCGAACCAGGCTGTGGCGGAAGAGATCGCGAGGCTGGTCCAGGCCCCCGCCGCGGCCCAGGTGGCTTTTTTTGCCGAAGGCAAGGTTGAGTTGTTGGGGATTGACGTGAGTCCCGAGGCTCCGGCAATCCGCAAGCGCCTCAACGAGCTGAGCGCATTTCAGGCCGCGCACCCCTTCCTGGTGACCGCGATATCCCGCAACGACACCCTGCACATCCCCCATGGCGAGACCGCGATCGAACCCGGAGATCATCTCTATCTGGTGGCGCACCGAGACGATATCCCCGCCATCCTCGATCTCTTGGGGCGACATGAAGAACCCCCGCGGCGGGTCCTCATCATTGGTGGAGGTCGGATCGGGCTCTTCGTGGCGGAGATCCTGGAGCACGAGGGCATTCCCACCACGCTGATGGAGCGGAACACCACGCGGTGTGGGGAACTCGCCCACCGGCTGAAAAAGGTCAAGGTCCTTGAAGGTGACGGGACCGATATCCAACTCTTGGCCGAAGAGGCAGCCACCGGGATGGATGCCGTGGTCACGGTCTCCGACGACGAGGCGACGAACATTCTGGCGGCTCTGCTCGCGAAGCGCCAAGGGGCGAAGAAGGCCATTGCCCTCGTTCAACGGTCGCATTTCATCCAACTGGCCTCCTCCCTGGGGATCGATGCCCCCATCAGCCCGCGGCTCACGACCGCGAGCGTGATTCTCAGGTCTGTGCGCCGGGGGCAGGTCGTCTCCTTGGTCGAGATGCCGGAATGGAATACGGAAATCATGGAGCTCGTCGCCCTCCCCACGACGCCCATCGTGGACAGCCCCCTCCGCGAGGTGAACATGCCCAAGGGGGCCATCGTGGCGGCCATCAGCCGGGGAGAGCAGATCATTATTCCCAAGGGGGATAGCGTCATCCTCCCCGGCGATCGGGTCATTCTTTTCACCCTTCCCGAGGCGATCCCGAAAGTGGAGCAGCTCTTTAGCGGCTAGGCCAACCGGAGGACCGGATGCAGATCGCCCCCATCCTCCATGCCCTGGGCCTTCTCCTCCTCTGCCTCGCCGGGGCCATGAGTCTTCCCTGCCTGATCGCCTTTGTGACGAGCGGACCGGAAACGCTCGCCTTGCTCTTTTCACTTCTCGGCACGGCAGGGGTGGGACTCGGTTTCCTTCTCTCGGGCCGACGAGCTGGCATTGGTCCTCGAGAGGGATTTGTCATCGTCACGGCAGGGTGGGTCCTTTTTTCGGCCTTTGGGGCCCTTCCCTTCTATCTCACCGGCATGCTCCCCTCGTACACTGACGCCTACTTCGAGGCCATGTCTGGTTTCACGACCACCGGGGCGACGGTCCTGATCAACATCGAGGGGCAGCCGCTCGCCCTCCATTTCTGGCGGTCCTTTATCCAATGGCTCGGTGGAATGGGGATCATTGTCCTCTCCCTGGCGATCCTGCCGATATTGGGGGTGGGGGGTATGCAGCTGTACAAGGCCGAGGTTCCAGGACCGGTGCCGGACCGATTGGTCCCCCGCATCAGGCAAACAGCAAGGCTCCTGTGGGGGATCTACGTGCTCTTGTCGGGTCTCGAAGTGTTGCTGCTTGTTCTTTCCGGGATGCCGTTTATCGACGCCGTGCTGCATACCTTCGCGACGATGGCTACCGGCGGGTTCTCACCCAAGGCCGCGAGCATCGGTGCCTATCACAGTGCCGCCATCGACACGATCATCATTGTCTTTATGTTTCTGGCGGGGGCCAACTTCGCGCTCCATTTCCAGGCCCTCCGAGGGAATCTCAGGGCCTACCGAGATCCCGAATTTTGCTTCTATGGCATGGTCGTCCTGATCTCCGTGGTCGGGATGACGCTCGTCCTTTGGCAACAGGTCTATCCCGATTTGTCTTCCGCCCTCCGTTACGGCGCCTTTCAGGTGGTCTCCATCGTGACGACCACGGGCTTCGTCACCGCCGACTACGGCCTCTGGCCTTTCTTCGCTCAATTCCTCCTCTTATGTCTCATGTTCCTGGGAGGGTGTGCGGGATCCACCGGCGGAGCCATCAAACATATCCGGGGCCTCCTGCTGTTCAAGGTCGCCTACGACCATCTCTACAAGCTGATTCACCCGAAAGCGGTCCGGCACGTGAAGGTGGGAGGCAATGTCATCCCCAAGGAGGTTCTGGACGGCGTCCATGTCTTCGTTCTCCTGTACTTTCTGACCTTCTTTGTTGCGGTGGCGGGCCTGACCATCCTCGATATGGACATACTCAGCGCGATGGGGGCAGTCGCGGCCACGCTGGGGAACGTGGGGCCAGGGCTGGGGACGGTTGGACCCGCAGGGAACTACGCGGCGATCCACCCCGTCGGGAAATGGATCCTCAGTGCGTGTATGGTCTTGGGTCGTCTCGAACTCTTTACGGTTTTCGTCCTCTTCAGTCCTGACCTGTGGCGGGGCCTTGTCTGGCACCGCTAATAGGCAAATCTCCTTGACATCCCTGGGGCCGGAACGTAGTCTCGATTTAGACGAATCACTCGAGGAGCAGGACCATGTTTGGCATCGGAATGCCGGAACTGATCGTTATTTTCATCGTTGCCCTTCTGGTCTTTGGTCCGAAGAAACTCCCGGAACTGGGCAAGGCCTTGGGCCGGGGGCTCCGGGAGTTCAAGCGGGCCTCCGAGGATCTGAAGGAGGGATTCAACACCGATTTCCGCCTCGACGAAGAGGAAAAACCCCCCACGCAGGCATCCCCCGCTGGCGAAAATCCCGCTCCTGCATCCCCGTCCGCCCCTGCCGAGGACGACCGGCCCCATGCTTAAAGACAGGATGCCTTTCCTCTCCCACCTGGAGGAGCTCCGACGGCGGTTGATCGTCTCGCTCATCGCCATCGGCGTCGGCTTTTCCGTTTCCTTTTACTTTTCCGAGCAGATCATGGCCTTCCTCATACGGATTCTGACGACCACCTTTGCCATCCAGAGTCACTATCCCTTCGTGGTCATCGTCACGAAGCCGCCACCGCAGTTGATCTTCGTCGCCCCCGCCGAAGCCTTCTGGGCCCATATCAAAATTGGGTTTTTGGCCGGCCTCCTGCTGGCCGTCCCGTTTCTCCTCTTCGAGCTCTGGCGTTTCGTGAGTCCTGGCCTTCATCGTCGGGAGCGGCGCTATGCCCTCCCCTTTGTCGTTCTGGGGACGGTCTTCTTTTTTTTTGGCCTCGCCTTTTGCTATTTCGTGGTCCTCCCGTTCGCGATGAATTTCCTCCTCACCTATAAGACCGAGCATCTCACCCCGATGCTCTCGATCGGCCTCTTTATCGATTTCACCGTCAAGTTTCTACTCGCCTTTGGCCTTATCTTTCAGCTCCCGCTGCTCATTAGCCTTGCGGCGCGCCTCGGTCTGGTTACCTCGCAGTTCCTGACCCGAAACCGCAAGTACGCAATCCTGTTGAGCTTCGTCATCGCGGCCATCCTGACCCCGACCCCCGACGTTTTTAACCAGGCCCTGATGGCGGTTCCCCTGTGCCTCCTCTACGAGGTCGGGATCTGGGCCGCCCGAGTCATTGAGAAGACCCGGCGCTCTCGCGCCCCGCAAGAGGCTCATGAAGGCGTGTGAGTCTGTGAGCAGCACGGTATTTCTCTTGACACTGCTTCGCCTGGTTTGCTAATAAGCAGGCCAACGGTGGTGGAGTCCGCCAATGAACCACCTCGTTGCACGAGTGGCGGGGTCGATGACTCCTACTGAAGAGTATTCTTCGGTAGGGGTTTTTGTTTCGGCGGGCGGCCGCTGCCAGCGGGGGCCCTCGTGGAACATCAGCGTAGGCAAAGGGCGACGAGAAAGCGCGGATCGGGACCGAATCTGCTCGGCCGGGTCCTCCCGGAAGTCCAGGAGCGGCTCGACGTCGAGTTGCTCCGAGTCGAGGGTGCCTTGGATTTGATGTCTGCGCTTCTGCAGGTGAAGCAGAAAGGGATCCCAGTCCGGATTATCCTGCCGCTCGAACATGACCCGGGGTTTCCGGGGCGCCTGTGGGACCTTGAGCCCTACATCACGGAAGGAATCGACATTCGATGGGGCCCGGCTGTGTTCAAGGAGCGTCTGGTGGCCGATGGGCGGCTCGCGTACCGGCTGGATGGAGAGTCCCTCGTGCCGGACCCGGAGCTGGCGACATACCCCCTGACAGCAACGGCGGGGACGATCGAGATCTTTTCCGGTGAAGTCGTGGACAAACGGACGCGAGATCCGGGCCTCAGCCGGCTTGATAGACTTCTCTTCGTCCGCATCTGGGCGCTGGACGGGCAATTTCCCGTCTACTTTTCCAGCGTACGGACTTCCGTCGATGCGCTCAGGTCCGGCGACCGCATTAAGGTGCTTTGCGCGATCAACTGGAGTGGTAGTGGGCTGTTTTCCGCCTTTGCTCCGTCCGCACTCTACTACGAAGGGGTTGACTTCAAGCCGATCGCCCGTCCGGAGGCCGACGCGTGACGCATCCGCCCAAGCAGCCGACGAAATTCATCGCCTACTTCGAACTGCGGGACGCGTGCGCGGAGGAAGGATGCCCGGTCTGCACGCTACTCGTGAAATTCTCCCTTCGCTACATGGACCACTTTATGTACGAGCGGGTTACAGATCCCGGATGCCGCGAGGAGCTGTTGGCATCCCGTGGATTTTGCAATTGGCACGCCTGGATGCTTCCAAAGATACACCACAGCCCCTCGGGGACGGCTGTAATCCACGAGCATCTTCTCAAGAGCGAGCTGGAGGTCTTGAACCGCCTCCGCCGTACTCACCGCGCCCAACCTAGATGGCGCCGGATACTTTCCTGGGTAGCCGGGATGGATCGGGGATCGGCTGCAGCGATGAGCGGGAAGAGAAAGTCTCCGTGCCCGGTGTGCACGGGAGCACGAACCTCCGACGAGATCTACCTCAGAACCTGCTTGGAGTTTATCGGCGATTTCGAATTCAGGCAGAGCCTTGAAAGATCCTCGGGGTTGTGCCTTCCGCATCTCTATTTGGCCATTGCGATCGAGCCCAACCACCCGAGCCTCCCGGAGTTGCTCAGGCTTCAGGCGGCACAAATTGAAGCGGTAAGGGTTGAGCTTTTGGAGTTTGTCCGCAAGCACGATTACCGCTTCAGGGAGGAACCCGTCGGCGCCGAGGGATCGGCCTGGCTGCGATCGATCGAACTCCTTGCCGGGAAGCCGGGGGTCTTCGGGCCAGACCGGCCCTGGATTCGCCGCATCCCCGAAATGTATACGACTGCCCCGGATCCCGCTCGTACTGAAGAGGCATCGTCCGAAGGCGGGGATGAGCATCGGCGAGAGATCGACCAGCTACGCTTCGAGAATGAGAAACTCCGGCGGCGGATTGAGGAGATCACGAAGCTCTGGTCTGAGGAGAGTAGCCGGGCGGCATCACTGCATTTTCAGGTGTACGAGCTGTCGAAGGACAAGCAGGTGCTGGAGTTCAACCTTGCCGGGGCTCGCGGGGAGAACCGGGGATGGGGGGCCACGGTGTCCCGCCTCCGCGAGGAGATTGCCGCCCTGCAGGAGGAACTCAAACGGCTCACGGAGCATTCCCCACCGGGAAAGTAGTAGCGGTAATTGCTGGGGAATGGAAAGCGTTAGATCATAGTGAGGTGCCGTGAAAGGAGAGGTGCGGGATGAGTGAGGCGCAATTAATCTTACCGCAGTTCGGGACGGAGGAATGGACGCTCCTCTGGTTGGTTTTGCTCTCTGCGTTCATCGCGCTCGGATATGGCCTGTATCTCGTCCGGGATGTAATAGCCCAGGATCCTGGTCCACCGAAGATGCGAGAAGTAGCCGCCGCCATCGAGGAAGGGGCGATGGCGTATCTGTACCGGCAGTTCCGGACCATGATCTGGTTTGTCGTCCTCATCACGGTCGGTCTCTTTCTCATGTACCGAAACATTTACAGTGCGGAGGAGGCGCTGCGGTATATCCCCCTCGGAGTGGCTTTGGCGTTTTTCATGGGGGTGATGGCCTCGTACGGCGCCGGCTACGTCGGCATGTGGTTGGCGGTCAAGGGTAACGTCCGGGCGGCAAATGCTGCGCTGCAGAGCTTTAAGCGAGCCATGGAACTGGCCTTTCGGGCCGGCGCCGTATCCGGGATGTTTACCATCGGATTCGGGTTGCTCGGGGCCACACTCATCTTTCTCCTGTTTCGCGAGAACGCCACCAAGGTTCTGGTGGGGTTTGGTTTTGGCGGCTCGCTGGCAGCCCTGTTCATGCGCGTAGGGGGTGGCATTTTTACGAAGGCCGCCGATGTGGGAGGCGATCTGGTGGGCAAAGTGGAGGCCGGCATCCCCGAAGATGATCCGCGAAATGCCGCGGTGATCGCCGACAACGTAGGAGACAATGTCGGCGACTGCGCGGGTATGGCTGCGGACGTCTTCGAATCCTACGAGGTGACTTTGGTCGCGGCCATCATCCTGGCCGCCGCTACCCTGGCGGATCCCAAGTTCACGGGTCTATACGGGGAAGCGGCGTCCCGTTATGCCCTGAAACTCATCATCTTTCCCCTCCTGCTTCGGGCCGTCGGGGTCTTCTCGTCGATCATCGGGGTCTGGTTCGTTCGCGTGCCAGAGGGGACAGAAATGCGGGATCCCATGCGCCCGATCAGCATCGGGTACTGGGCCTCAGCTATTGCCTCTGTTCTGGGGTTTGCCGTGATCAACTTTTTCTATCTCACCGATCCCTTGACGGGGCGGGCCGACTTCCGCTATTTCTGGGCGACGACGATGGGGATCATCCTGGCGTTGGTCACCCTTTGGCTCACCAATTACTTCACGCATCCGGACAAGAAGCCGGTGACGGAAACCGCAACCGCCACCAAAACCGGGGCCGCGACGATGCTCCTTACGGGTATGGCGGAGGGGATGGAGTCCACCGTCTGGGCGATCTTGACCATTGGGGCTACGATTATGGCCTCCCTGCTTATCTTCCGAGAGAATCTGGCCTTGGGTGCGTACGGGATTGCACTGTCCGGCCTCGGCCTGCTCACCACGACCGGCTTCATCCTGGCGATGGACACGTACGGTCCGATTACCGACAACGCGCACGGGATTTTCGAGATGTCCGGCGTTCACGAGGAGCGGGCCAGCAGGACGCTGGCCTGGATGGACGCCATCGGCAACACGACGAAGGCGCTGACGAAAGGGTTGGCCATCGCCACCGCCGTCATCGCGGCCATCTCTCTCTTCCGCTCCTTCATTGACGAAGCCCACCTGTTTGAGCTGGGCATCCAGATCAACCTACCGACGGTGTTCGTGGGGCTCTTGATCGGGGCGGCCGTCCCATTTCTTTTCTCTGCATTTGCGCTCAAGGCGGTGGGCCGGGCTGCGTTTCAGGTCGTCGAGGAGGTGCGGCGACAATTCAGGGAACGGCCGGGTATAATGGAGTGGAAGGAGAAACCGGACTACAGCCGGTGTGTGGATATTGTGACGGCCACGGCCCAGAAGGAGCTCCTGGGTCCTGGCATCCTCGCCATCTTCAGCCCCATCGCCGTCGGATTCGCTCTTGGGGCGGGAGCGTTAGGGGGCTTTCTCGGCGGGGCCATCGTCACCGGCCAGCTTCTGGCTGTCTATATGGCCAATACAGGGGCGACGTGGGACAATGCCAAGAAGAAAATCGAGGACGGGTACCTGGGTGGGAAAGGGACTGAATATCACAAAGCGTCGGTCATCGGCGATACGGTCGGAGACCCATACAAGGATACCGCCGGCCCCTCGTTGAATCCCATGATCAAGGTGATGAACCTGGTCGGCATCCTCATCGCTCCTTTTGTGATTCGGGATCTGGGGATGGCGACGCGGGGGCTAATCGTCCTCGTTGCATTGGGCCTTCTGGTAGTTGCCGTGGTCCTCAGCAAGCGCGGGACGATTGTGGAAGAACAGGTTGCTTCCTCCCCCGTTCCGGAAACCGGGACCTGAGAGCATCATGGTCTTTTTCTGCCCGGGCTGCTGGGCGGAAACGCAGGAGTCAGATGTCGTCTGCGCTACCTGTGGATTTAATCTCACCAACTATGCGCGTCTTCCGTACGAGGAGAAGCTCATCCTCGCCCTGAACCATCCGATCAGAGAGAGCTGCATGATGGCCATCCGGCTCCTTGGGGATTTGAAGAGTAACCGAGCCGTGGCTACTTTTGAAGCAATGCTCGAAACCGAAGAGGACTTTTATCTCGTGCGGGAAATCGTGTGGTCTTTGCAGAAGATCGGAACGGCCAGGAGCAGAGAAATTATTCAGAGGCTTCGATACCACCCGTCGGGTCTTGTGCGTCGAGTGGTCGAGGAAAGTGATGAGCTGTGAGGGGGACGTTCCGTCTCCGTCGATGCGGGACAGAACGATGGCGCAATTATGATGGGCGGTCCGTTCAGGGCTACCCTTGTTTGTTCGGAACAACCAGTTGATGGAAGAGACCTTTCAGGATTACGTTCAACATCTTGTCGAGGGGCTCCTCCCTGGAGCTCGGGTCGAGTTCCTCCCGGCCAGAGAACTGTCACACACCGATCCCATCTACCCAGTCCGGTTTAAGACCGAGACCGCCGACCTCGTTGTGAGTTTCCCGCAACGGATGGTGCTGATGCGAGACGGCGAAGAGCCGGTCCGCAATACGGTAATGTGTCTGGTTCGTTTGGTCTACTACTTCCGAAAATGAGCCGGGACTAGGTGAGTTCGAGCATCCGATGGATGGCGGTCCGGGCCCGTGCGGCGGTGTCTTCCGGTACCTTCACCTGAAAGACCATCTCTTCAAGCGAGCGCAGGACCTTTTCCAGCGTAATCTTCTTCATGTACTCGCAGACCGCGTCCTCCTTGAGGGGGACGAAGACCTTGTCCGGGTTACCCTTCCGGAGGGGATAGAGGATGCCGGTCTCGGTCGCCACGATGAACTTCCGGGCCGGAGAAGCCACGCTCCGACGGATCATGCCACTCGTGGAGAGGATATGGATTCTGTTCTGCAGCTCGGCCTCGTCCTGGGCAAAGGCCATACAGTTCGTGGTGCAGCCGCACTCCGGATGGATAAAGATTTCTTCGGCATCGGGGTGGAGGCGGAGGGCTTCTCTGAAGTGCCCGGGGCGGATCCCGGCGTGGACGTGACACTCTCCTGGCCAGACGCGGATATTCTTCCGACCCGTCACTTTTGCGACGTAATCCCCCAAAAAGAGATCGGGGAGGAAGAGGATCTCTCGATCGGCGGGAATGGCCTGGACCACCTTGGCGGCGTTGGCCGAGGTGCAACAGTAATCGCTCTCGGCCTTGACGTCTGCGGTGGTGTTGACGTACGAGACCACCACGGCCGCAGGGTGCTTCGCCTTCCATTGCCGAAGCTCTTCAGCCGTGATGGTGGCCGCGAGGGAGCAGCCCGCCTCCAGATCGGGGAGCAGGACCGTCTTGTCTGGACAGAGAATCGAGGCGGTCTCGGCCATGAAGTGAACGCCACAAAAAACAATGACTTCGGCGTCCGTCCGGGCGGCTGCCTGGGAGAGACCCAGAGAATCTCCAGCAAAATCAGCTATATCCTGGACCTCTGGGACCTGATAGTTATGGGCGAGGATCACGGCTTTCCGCCGCGCCTTTAATCGGAGGATCTCCTCGCTGATGTCGGTTCGGACCACCATAGTCTTCCTCGGGAGAAGCCTTTCGGTTATTATACTAGGCAAACGACGACAAGGGGTCAAGGGCGAATGTCTGTTACAGACTTCAGGGTAATCCCTCTTCATGTCCGCCGCCTGGTCGAGCGGGCCCTCGACGAAGACATGGCGCACGGGGATCTCACCACGGAGGCGCTGGTCTCCGAAAATGAGCGCGGCAGGGCGGAGGCCGTGGCCCGGGCGCCCGGCGTGCTGGCCGGCACCTGGGTCTTCGCGTGCGTCCTCACCACTGTCGATCCCCACCTTCAGGTGGATGTCGTGCGCGGCGAGGGGAGCCGCGTTGAATCGGGGGAGCGACTTGCGACGGTCAGCGGTGCCTTGGCCGGCATCCTGAAGGCTGAACGGGTCGCCCTGAACTTCCTTCAGCGACTCTCCGGCATCGCCACCGAGACCGCCCACTACGTGGCCGCCGTCTCGGAACTGCCCGTCCGGATCGTGGATACTCGCAAAACCGTTCCTGGCATGCGGTGGCTCGAAAAGTATGCCGTGCGGGTGGGTGGGGGGATGAACCACCGGATGAACCTGAGCGACGGCGTGCTCGTGAAGGACAATCACCTGGCGGTAGTCAGGGCCCGGGAGGAGACCTTGAAGGCGATGGTGGCTCGCCTTCGACGGCGGACGAGCCATCTACTGAAGATTCAGGTGGAAGTTGAAACCCTGGAGGATGCCACGGAGGCTGCAGAGGCCGGGGCGGATGCCCTCTTGCTGGACCAGATGTCTCTCGACGGAATCGAAGAGGTAGTTCGGCGATACAAGGGACGGGTGCTTCTGGAGGCTTCCGGCGGGATCACGCTCGAAAACGTGCGCCGCATCGCCGAGACCGGCGTGGATCTCATCTCCGTGGGGGCCCTCACTCACTCGCCTCGCGCTCTCGATATCAGTCTCGAGGTCCAACGGGCCTAACCGTCTTTCGAGTCCCACTCTGTCTCGGGACTCATCCTGATGGGAGGGAAGTATGGCCACTTTTGCGGATCGCATTGTTCGTGCGGCCAAGCTCGATGTGACGCTATATGAGGAGGTCGAGGCAGACAAGGGAGCCATGGGGCAGGCCATGGCGGTGGTGATCCTGTCGAGTGCGGCCGCCGGGGTCGGAATGGTTGCACGGGCAGGCCTTGGGGGGATCATCATGGCGGCGATCGGCGCCCTGATCGGATGGTATATTTGGGCGTTTCTGACGTACGTGATTGGCACGAAGGTCCTCCCCGAGCCGCAGACGCGGGCCGACATGGGGGAGTTGCTCCGCACTATTGGCTTTTCCACCTCGCCCGGATTGATCCGCGTGTTGGGGGTCATTTCGCCGCTCACGGTGATTGTCTTTTGGGTTGCCGACATCTGGATGCTGGTCGCCATGGTCATCGCGGTGAGACAAGCCCTTGATTATAAAGGGACTTTCCGTGCGGTGGGTGTCTGCGCCGTCGGATGGATCGTATTCGTCCTGATCGCCAGAATCTTGCTGTACTCGGTGGGGGGCGGCGTCTAGTCCGCGTCGGTTTGCTGCACGCTGCCGTGCGGTTTCCGTGCACCGGGGGTCGCCTTGACAGGACCATGGGCCCATGGTAGAAGGGGGCGCGGGGAGTCGTCATGCCCATTCCTGCCGGTGAACATCAGCGCCTGAGAGACGAGGAACGGCGCCGGGCGCTTGCCCACCAGCACATTCGCCGGGAGCGCTGGAGACGGCGGCTGCCGTGGGTGCTGTTGGGGGTTGCCACCCTCCTGACCCTCGCCCTCTTGGGGCCTTCACTCCTCTCGCTCCTCCAGGCCCTCGGGATCGGTTAAACAGGACTCCGGCGGCGTCGTCAACTCCCCTGGCATCCGCGTGATCCCACCCTCGGTTCATCACGGTCCTCGACGGATCTTCGCAGTGATCCTACCTTCTTCTTCAAAGATTCGAGTCCCATTCGGAAGCGGGTATCCAAACCAAGGGCGCACGTTTCATCACAAGGGAGGGGAATGCCATGACGGAAATTTCCGTAAAGACGCTCACGCCGTTTCTGGTCAGCACTGGGACATCCGCGCTCCGGATAGGGTTAATCCTCATTGCTGGCTATGTCTGCGCTCGTTTCCTCCGGCTCGGCTTGACGCATCTCCAAGCGACGCTCGTAAGGGCGGGAGAAAGGACCGAAACGGTACCGGGGCAGGCACAGAAAAGGGTAACCACGTTGATCGGCCTGCTCCGTACGATCGGGCTCGTGCTCCTGTGGGGGGTCGTTCTGGTGATCGCGTTGGATCAGGTCGGGTTGGATGTCACCCCGATTTTGGCGGGCGCCGGGATTGTCGGGCTGGCCGTAGGCTTTGGCGCGCAGAACATCGTGCGCGA
>Ga0307428_1000365_pt1 | contig 31823 bp, 32 predicted proteins | sample SalMarWE160240MG_FD_202161 | JGI IMG/M metagenome (GOLD analysis project Ga0307428, IMG submission 202161) | Salt marsh sediment microbial communities from the Plum Island Ecosystem LTER, Massachusetts, United States - WE1603-240 | ecosystem: Environmental > Aquatic > Marine > Intertidal zone >...
CAATAAACAGGACCTTCATACAGACCTCAGACTCCAGACCTCAGACTCCAGACTAACCAGCGAAGCATGCTCCGGTCTGCGGTCTGGCGTCTGGGGTCTCCGGTCTCACTTCGCGTACTCGACGGCTCGGGTCTCTCGGATCACCGTCACCTTCACGTGACCCGGGTACTCCAACTCCTGCTCGATCCGCCTGGCGATGTCTCGGGACATCTGCTGCGCATCGGTATCAGAGACCTGGCCGCTCTCGACGATGATCCGAATCTCCCGCCCGGCCTGGATCGCGTAGGACTTGGAGACGCCCTTGAAGGAGTCAGCGATCTTTTCCAGCTTCTCCAATCGCTTCACGTAGGATTCTAAAATCTCGCGACGGGCCCCAGGGCGAGCAGCAGAGAGGGAATCCGCCGCCTGAAGGATGATCGCCTCGAGGCAGTTCGGTTCTTCATCCTCATGATGGGCAGCGATGGCATTAACCACGTTGGGATGCTCCCCGTACTTTTTCGCGAACTCCGCGGCGATCTGGGTGTGCGTTCCCTCATGGTAGCCATCGACCGATTTGCCGACATCATGCAGCAGTGCGGCCCTCTTCAGCAGCGTAGGGTCCAGTCTCATCTCGGCGGCGATCATCGTCGCCAACTGCGCGACCTCCTTCGTGTGATGCAGCTGGTTCTGCGAGTAGCTCGTCCGGTATTGGAGACGCCCGATGAGCCGCATCAGCTCCGGATGCAACCCCGTCACGCCCAGCTCAAAGGTGACTTGCTCCCCCACCTCGCGGATCTTCTCGTCGATCTCCTTTTTGACCTTTTCCACCACTTCCTCAATCCGGGCCGGGTGGATGCGACCGTCTGTGATGAGGCGTCCCATCGCGATCCGGGCTATCTCTCGCCGGACCGAATCGAATCCTGAAAGGATTACCGCCTCGGGAGTGTCGTCCACGATGACATCGATCCCGGTGGCCTTTTCGAAGGCTCGAATATTTCGCCCCTCCCGGCCAATGATGCGCCCCTTCATGTCATCACTGGGCAGATCCACCACCGAGACGGTAGCCTCGGCGACAAAGTCTGACGCACATCGGTCGATGGCGATGGCCAGGATCTCTTTGGCCTTTCGGTCCGCCGTCTCTCTCGCGTCATCCTCGATTCGCTTGATGAGCGCCATGGCCTCCAAGCGGGCCTCGCTCTCCATGTGCCGCATCAAGACCCGCTTGGCTTCCTCCGCCGTCATCCCTGAAATGCGCTCAAGGCTCTGCCGCTCTTCCACCAGGAGTGCCTGGTACTTGCTTTCACTGTCTCGAACCGCCTGCTCGCGCTGAGTAACTTCCGCTTCCTTCCCGCCGACGTGCTGCTCCCGACGATCCAAGAGATCCAGTTTTCGCTCTAACGATTCCTCCCGCTGGAGGAGTCGGCGCTCCAACCCCTGCAGTTCGTTGCGACGTTCCCGGGCCTCAGTCTCCAAGTCCGCCTTGGCCCGGAAGATCATATCCTTGACCTCGAGCTCTGCCTCTCTCCGCCTCCGCTCGCCTTCTTTCCCGGCATCAACCACGATCGCTCGACCCCGCTCCTCGGACTCGGCGATCCGGTGGCGTGCCAGCATGCTCCGGGCTAGAAAGCCCAGGGCGAGGGAGACGATTCCTACGCCAATCAGGATCAGCCAGCTCATTCCCGTGATTATCTCCACGGTTCCCTCACCTCCTCAGGGGTCCAGCCATGGGACCCTCTTTCGTCCCTCCCGCTCCGATCATGCGGGTCTCCGTCACCACAAGATCGACCGGCATGTCGCGGGCCTCCGCCGGAAGACGTTCCACCACTTGAAAATCAAACGCGAGACCGATCTTTAAAGCCTTCGGGTCCATACGCGCGAGGGCTCGGTCGTAGTGTCCACTCCCCCGGCCCAACCGATGGCCCCGTAGGTCAAAGGCCAACCCCGGCACTAGGGCGACCTCGACCTCTTCCCATGCAACCACCCGCCCCGAACCAGGTCTCGGCTCGAGGATCCCCCGGTACCCGGGAGCGAGATCCTCGAGACGGTCCACCTCTGCCACCCCTATCCCGTCTCCCGCGACCCGGGGGAGGATGACTTTCCGCCCCGCCTCGATCCACCGGTGAAGCAACAGATTCGTCTCCACCTCATCCTCCGTGGCGGCATAAAACACGACGCGCCGCGCGTCGGCAAACGCCTCAAGTGTCCAGACCCGCTCGGCGATTTGACGGCTCCACTCCGTGCGGTCGGCAGGGGCAAGTTCCTGCCGCAGCCGACGCATCGCTGCGCGCACAGTCTCTTTCGAACGCATAGGCCGGGCCTCGCCCGGTGGGTGGAAGGAGAAGAGACCCCTTGTCGGCCGGTCAGACCAGAGGGGAAACTACAGGGAGACGGACGGCGGGAAAGCGGAAAAGCAAAAACCCCCCACCTCGGTGTCGTGTGGGCGTTTCCTCATGAACCTGCCCTCGCAGGTGGGGGCCCCGCATGCGCTTCAGGCTTCCCTTCGACAGGCTCAGGGCATGCACACCACGCAGTTGTAGGGACTCCCGATTTTCTTCCAATGGTTCAAGGAAACCTTCCCCATCACGAACACGGCAGGGGGTCTCGATCGTCATTTGTGCCGCCCTCCGGTTGAGGGCTGCCGCTTGATCGCTCCATCCAGCTCCGCTTCCAACTGTTGGACTTTCGCCGCCGCTGCGGTCTCCTCCTTCTTCACCCGTTCTTCCAGCTTCAGATACGCATCCGCAATGTTCAGAGAGGCAAGGACCGCCATCTTGACGGACAGGATGGCCGTCCCGCCTGCCACTTCATGGATCTGTTGATCGACGTACTGGGCAACCCGTTGCGTGTACGCGGAATCTTCCCCACCCAGCCCTCGCAGGGTGTACCGTTCACCGAAGATCTCGACGTGTATCAGATCGCCTGAACCGGTCATCTCCGCTCTTGCAGCACGGCCTCCACCCGGGAGACCTCTCCGAGGAGTTCATCCACGCGGGACCGGATCTCTTGCCGCTCGGCCTCGAGTCGTTCTATGGCCTTTTTCAAAGCCGTCTTCTCGGTCTGCACCCGCTTGAGTTCCTCTTCCACCCGATTCTCCAGGGCCTTTTTCTCCGATTCACATTGATGAAGCGTCGAGACTACATCCCGGATCTTCCCTTCCAGGTCATGAAGCCTTTCGAGGATCATCGCAGGACGCCCCCCAGGTCTTTCTCTAGCGTTTGTACGACCTTTCCTTGAATCGCCGTCACTTCCTCATCTGTCAGGGTCCGATCCGCCGCACGGTATTGAATTGAAAACGCCAGGCTCTTCTTCCCCTCAGGAACCGGCTCTCCGCGATACACATCAAAAAGATCCACGGTCTCCACGAGGGCTCCCCCGCTCCGGTGAATGGCTGCCTCTACTTCTGCGGCCGATACTCTCTCCCGAACAACCACGGCCATGTCCCGGAAGACTGCGGGATACCTGGGCACGGGGATATAGGTGGCCGAAGGCTTGCGGTGCCGATCGAGGAGGTCCACATCAATCTCCATAGCCACGGCATCCGTCTTGAGATCAAAGCTTCGGGCCACCTCTGGGTGAATTTCACCGATCCACCCCAGCACCTGGCGCTCAAACGCCACCTCGGCTTGCCGGCCAGGATGGAGAAATGGGATTTCCGTCCCCGCCCTGAGGGCCACGGAGACGCCCATAACCCTCTCAAGGGCCTCTAGAACCCCCTTGAGATCGTAGAAATCAACCCGGCCGCTCGCCATACCCCACCACGGGGAGAACCGATCCCCTGCGGCGAGGATGCCTGCGGTCCGACCTTCGGCGGGTCCGGTCGTCCCAGGTTGCGGACGAAAGACGCGCGCGATTTCAAAGAGCGTGACGTCCCGACTCCCCCGGTTTTCGTTTAAGAGAAGGTTTTCGAGGAGCGAGGGGAGGAGAAAACTCCGTAACACCGCCTCCCCTCCCAGAGGATTTCGAATCCGCACGACACGGCGTCGGAAATCCCCTGTAGGGAGCCGTAACTTATCAAAAAGGTCCTCTCGTGTAAAGCTAAAATTCACCGTCTCTTGGAATCCCCACGCGGTCAAAAGGCGACGAATCTGGCGTTCAATCCCGCAAAACGGCGTCACGCCAGTCGGGTGCGGCTGCCCCCCCGGCAGGGCCGTTGGAATCTGATCGATACCCTTCAGGCGGGCCACCTCCTCAATGAAGTCGATTTCCCGGGTCAGATCCAGCCGATGGCTCGGAGTGGAGACCACAAGGGCCTTTGTCCCACGGTGCCGCACCCGGCACTGGATCCGCGTCAGCATCCGCGCGATTTCCACTGGACGGAAAGCCGTGCCTAACACCTGACCAAACCGCTCTACGCGGAGCGAAAGAGGCCTCGGCCTCGGGCGCTTGCCCTCACGGTTGATGGGACCCCGGGCCAACCGACCGCCGGCCAGCCCTCCGATGAGGTGAGCCACCCGGTCCAGCGCCCGGCCGATCCCGCCTGGATCAACCCCCCGCTCAAAGCGGTAGGAGGACTCGGTGTTCAGTCCCAGTGCCTTGGCCGTTCGACGAACGCTTGCCGGTTGGAAGCCTGCGCTTTCCAGCAAGAGGTCCCGCGTCATACCTGTGACCTCTGTCGCGCTACCCCCCATCACGCCGGCGACGGCGACCGGCCTCACCGCATCGGCAATGACCAGCATCCCGGGGTCAAGCGTGCGCTCCACCCCGTCCAGTGTGAGGAGGCGCTCACCCTTGCGCGCCCTGCGCACCACAATCCGTCCCCCTTCGAGCCTCGCATGGTCGAAAGCATGAAGCGGCTGGCCCATCTCCAACAGGACGTAGTTTGTGGCGTCCACGACGTTGTTAATCGGCCTGAGCCCGGACAGCGAGAGCCGCCGTCTCACCCAGAAGGGGGAGGGACCCACCGTGACCCCCTGGATCACGCGGGCGGCATAGCGAGGGCAGAGATCGTCCGCCTCCACGGTGACGGACGTGAGGTTCCGGATCGGCGTCTTCCCCTCCCGGAGCCTCCCCGCCTTGAGCCGGATGGTCGCCCCCGTCAGCGCCCCGACCTCCCGTGCGATCCCGAAGTGGGAGAGACAGTCACCCCGATTGGGAGTCACGGCGACCTCAAGCACATGATCGTGGAGCGTCAACGCGTCGGTGAGATCGACGCCCGGAATCGCGTCCTCGGTGAGAATGAGCGCAGCTTCACTATCCTCCCCCAGGCCCAACTCCCTTTCAGAGCAGATCATGCCCACCGATCGCTCCCCGCGGATCAACTCCTCCTTGATCCGTCTCCCGTCGGGAAGGAACCCCCCGGGCAGAACCACGGGAACTCGAACACCGACGGTAACATTGTGGGCGCCACACAGGATGGGCACGACCGATTTCCCGACATCGACCCGACACAAGTTGAGTTCGCCCCCCACGGGATGCACGGCCATGATGTGCCCGACCACCACCTTCTTAAAGGCGGGCCGGATTTCGTCGATCCCCTCGACCTCCAGGCCGGCCATGGTGAGGCGCTCGGCCAGCTCCCCAGGGGTCAGCGCAATCTTCACGAATTCCTGCAGCCAATTGAAGCTTACCCTCATGTGACGAGACCCCCTTTTCGGCTGAAAATCGCACGGGGGAAGTTCTGGTGTCAAGGTGTTAATCCGCGTGAGCCTTGCTCCCGCTGGCGGGCGGCCCGGAGTAGAGCCACGGCCCTGGCCCTGGAAAGTCTCGGGGCAGGGGGGCTCTGGACCGATTCTTGCAAAAACCCGGTGACTAACGACAGACCCCCCGGGGCGATTTCTGCGAGGGGAGAGGGGCCGATAGCCCCCCAACCAACGGAGACGGAGGGAACACAGATGGTCGGCGTAAGATGCCAAAAATGCGGGCTCATGCAGATGTCCCGGCCGACGTGCAAATCCTGTGGCGCTGCGATGAGCGCCCCAGCGCCAACGCCGTCGTACGCCGCCCAGGCCTCCCCGAGCCGACCGACCCCCTCCCCCCCGCGCGCAGCAGCGGGCCCAATATATCGGAGCCAAGAGGGACCTCCCGTTATGCTCGAGGAACGGCCGCCAGTCATGGTGGCCCAGGGAGGGCCACCGTCCATGGGCCAGGACCCGCCTCCGCTTCCGCCCGACGGGGGAACTTTGTTTTCCGGACCAGCGGAAAGCCAGATTCACTGGCTCACGTTCCACGGGACCGGAGGTTCACTGTTTGGGATTCAAATCGTCAACATGTTTCTGACGATCCTCACGCTGGGGATCTACTATTTCTGGGGGAAAACGAAAGTCCGAAGCTACATCCTGAGCCAGACGGAGTTTGCGGGGGACCGGTTCGCCTACCACGGGACGGGCAAGGAGCTGCTGATCGGCTTCCTGAAGGCGGTGGGGCTCTTCGGCATCCCGCTCTTTGGGTTGTTCATCGTCCCAGACATCATGGGCGCCGGCGAGGGGGCCAAGGCCCTCACGACATTGCTCGCGTACGGCATCATCTTCTTGTTCATCCCTGTTGCCAAGGTGGGGGCACGCCGGTATCGTCTGAGTCGGACCTCGTTGCGGGGGATTCGCTTCTCATTCCGCGGCCAGGTGATGGACTACCTCAAGCTCCTGATGAAGGGGCAGATGCTCACCATGCTGACGTTCGGCCTCTACTACCCCTACTTCGAAACCAGGAAACACGAGTTCATGGTGGACCATTCCTACTTCGGCGATCAGAAATTTCACTTCGACGGACACGGGCGCGATCTTTTCGGGAGTTATGTCCTGGCGTTGTTCCTCTCCCTTCCCACGCTCGGGCTCTACTGGTTGTGGTTTCACGCCAAGAAACACCGCTACTTCTGGGACAACACCAGCATCGGCTATGCCCGATTTCGCTCCACCGTGACGGGGGGCGCCTACCTCTGGCTCTGGGTGGGGAATATTCTGCTGCTCATCGTGACTTTGGGTCTGGGCTGGCCATGGGTGATCGTCCGCAACGCCAACTTCACCTTCCGCTATCTGACCCTTGAGGGCTCTCTGGATCTCACGGAGGTCAAGCAAGAAGCCCAATACGCCTCTGCCACGGGTGAAGGGCTCGCCAGTTTCCTGGATCTGGACACGGGTTTCGACTTCGGCTAAACCCGATCCGGCCCTTGGTGTTTCGATTCTCTATGACCGAGGTACACGCGTACCCACCCGCGCCACGCGGCTCGCCCACGTAGCCTCCGGCCTCAGAACGGAGATAGATCAACGCCAATGACGACCCAATGGCAAGGACACTACCTCGACGGTCGGACCGCCGTACGCCAGCCCGTGGCGGTCCGCATCATGCGGAGTGCCCTGGAGGTTATCACCGAGAACGGCACGACGCTCTGGTGGCCGTTTGCGGAGATCCGCCAGACTCAGGGTTTTTACGCGGGCGAGGAGGTGCGCCTGGAGAAGGGCGGCGAGATCGCAGAGGTACTCCTCGTCTCCGATCCGGCATTCTTAAGCGCGCTGCATCGGCTCGCTCCGGAAGTCGCTACTCGGTTTCATAATCCGTCCCGCCGCCGCCTGCGCGCAAAGCTGACCGTCGTCGCGGCATTCGCGGTCATTGGGATTACGGCGGCCCTGTACCTCTGGGGGATTCCCGCTCTCTCGGCAGCCGTCGCGCGCCGCCTCCCGGTCTCATGGGAAGAGCAATTGGGTCGGTCTGTTGTCGACGAACTGGCTCCGCTGGAGGAGCAATGCACGGATCCGATCCGCACACAAGCCATCGAAGAGATCATGACCACGCTCACGGGCCCACTGCCACACTCCCCCTACACTTTTCGGGTCATCGTCGCCGATGATCCCACCGTGAACGCCTTCGCGGCCCCCGGGGGATACATCGTGGTCTTGAAGGGGTTGGTTAAGAAAACCCAGAGCGCCGAAGAGCTGGCCGGCGTTCTCGCGCATGAGATGCAGCATATCGAAAAGCGCCATGCCACGCGCATGGTGATCCAAAACGCATCGACCGGCCTGTTGATCGCCGCCCTCGCGGGCGGTGGAAGCGACGCCGGGTTGGAGGGGGCACGGACCCTCGGGATCCTCCGATATAGCCGCCATCACGAGGAAGAGGCCGATGCGGAGGGGTTTCGACTGCTGGTTGCGGCCAATATCGATCCCAGAGGCATGATGACCTTTTTCGAGTCGCTCCAGGAAGAAGAGGGGAAGGACACGCCGGGATTCCTCAAGTATGTGTCCACGCATCCGAACACGATGGAGCGAATCGAGCGGCTGCGGTCAATGGCAGGACACGCCAAAGGAAACTTCGTGAAGTTGCTCCCACAGTATGATTGGAAGGACATGCACAAGATCTGCCAGCTCAAGGGCCGCTGACCGCAACGACGGTCCATCCCGTCGAAATTTCTCCCCGATTTAATATCCTCAACGCATTTGCCAAGATAATTCCTCGAGATCTCCCCTCGACGCGACTCCCGACGGGGCGTGCGTGGGAAGTGACGCGGGTTCTGCAGGACCTTGACAAGTCTCTGGAAACTAGTGAGAATTGCGACATCTGTCGAAAGCCTGAGGATCTGGGGCGATTCACGAGATAAGGACTTAGCAGGTGATCGGGAGACCGGCACATGACCAAACCCGAAGCCCAAGGGACGGAATGGACGGTCCGAGAACAGAAAGAGCACCTGGACCGCCGGGCGAACTTCTTTATCCTTGATGTGCGCAACCGCGACGAATTCGCCGCCTGGAAGATCGAAGGGCGGGAAACACCGTCAACGTTGAACATTCCCTACTTCGAGATGCTTGAACAAGGTGGCAAGGACGGCTTTGTCGAGTCGATCATTGCCTATACCCAGGGCGAGCTCGTTGGACAGTTACCCAAGGACCGACCGATCTTGACCGTTTGCGCCAAGGGCGACACCTCGGCTTACGTGGCCGATGGCCTACGCCAGCTCGGTTACCACGCCCTCAACCTGCAGGGCGGCATGCGGGCTTGGGGTAACTTCTACGAGATGAATCCCGTCACGGAAAGCCGCGAGTTGAGCGTCTACCAGATCGGCCGACCGGCGCGTGGCTGCTTAAGTTACATCATCGTGAGCGATGGCCAAGCGGCGCTCATCGACCCATTGCGCCATATTGAAACATACCTCGACCTCGCCCGTGCGAAGGGATTCCAGATCGAACGCGTGATTGACACCCACGGCCATGCCGATCATATTAGCGGGGGGCCGGCGCTGGCCGGGCGGCTCGACCGGCCGTACTACCTCCACCCCTACGACGGCATCCACCCCATCGATGTGCTACCAGCCCGGGTTCCATTTGAGTACCTGCATGACGGTCAGACGCTCTCGGTCGGCAAGGCGAGAATCCAAGCTCTACACGTCCCTGGCCACACGCTTGGCAATGTCGCCTGTCTTCTGAACGAAGCATACTTGTTCACGGGTGACAGCATCTTCATCAACTCGATCGCCCGGCCGGATTTGGGTGGACGTGGGGAGACCTGGGCCGGGTTGCACTACCATTCCCTGAGAAGACTGCTCGAGCTTCCCGACACGACAGTTGTGCTGCCGGGTCACTTCAGCAGTCCGCGCGAGGCCAACGTCGACGGGCTCTTCATCGCTTCCTTGGGCGAACTCAGGGAGAAGAACGAAGGTCTGCGGATTGCTCAAGAGGGCGAAGATGCATTTGTGCAGTACATCTTGCAAAGCCTACCGGATTTTCCGCCGCCGTACGTCGAGATCAAACGGGTGAACGGCGGCCTGCTTGTTGTCGACGAAGAGAAGGCTAGTGAGCTTGAGTTAGGCAAAAACGTCTGCGCGTTGGCCCAGGCCTACCAGGCAGCGGCGCCTTGACCATTTCATCAGTAAGGGATCAGCGGAGGAATCACCGATGAGCGTGGCATTCGACAAGGTTCTCGATGCACGTGGACTCGCCTGCCCTATGCCCATCATCAAAGCGCGGCAGGAGATCAACACGTTGCAGCCTCAGAACGTCCTCAAAGTCCTGAGCACCGATCGCGGTTCGGTGAAAGATTTTCAAGGTTGGGCACAGACGGCGAAGAACGTCGAGCTGTTGGCCCAGGAGACCGAGACGGAAAACGGGAAAGAGGTCTACGTTCACTACGTCAAGCGTGTGAGTTAAAGGAGGTGAAGCTGATGGTCACGAGGCAAGCAACGCAGAGCCACATGACCGAGACCGAGGGGCTGCTCGAAGAGCGGCTGGCCAGCCTGGAACAGCGACTGGTCGCACTCGAGGAGAGCCAGCCCAAGGATCGAGTATCGTTGGTTGTCTTCTCCGGTGATCTGGATCGGATACTGGCGGCCTTCGTGGTCGCCACCGGGGCTGCCGCGCTGGGCCAGGAGGTCAGCATGTTCTTCACCTTCTGGGGCTATGGCAGCCTGCGCACGAAGCGGGTGCTAGCCGGCAAGGGATTTCTGCAAAAGCTTATGGCGGTGATGTCTCCCAGCGGCACACAGGCACTGCCTGTCTCGAAGTTGAACTTCTTCGGCATCGGCGCGAAGATGCTGCGCGCCATGATGAAGCAGAAGAATGTATCCTCCTTGGAGGACTTGATCGGTATGGCCCGGGAACTCGGCGTCCGTCTCATAGCGTGCGAGATGTCGAGGGACGTCATGGGCATTCAAGACGAGGAGTTGATCGATGGCTTGGAGTCGGGTGGCGTGGCAAGCTTCCTGGCCGATGCCTTGAAGTCACGCGTGACGCTGTTTGTATGAGGTGGACCCTTTAGCCAGATGCGGAAAGGCGACAGGCAGGGTCCTAGGTGACGTCCACAATCCGCCCGCTAGTCGCCTGGAGAAGATCGGCCGAGCGGATCCGTAGCATCACGTCGTGAGACCCTCCACCCGCGTAGACCTCATCCACCATCAGGACGCCTTGATCGATGAGGACCGGCAACACTTCTCGATGGGCGAAGGGGGGTGTCCCGCCCACCGGAAATCCGGTGATTCTTGTGACTTCCTCACGGGTCGCGATGCGGGCCTTCTTCCCCCCGACCGAACTGAGGAGCTTCTTGGCGTTCACACGGGCAGTACCCCGGACAATCACCAGATAGGGATCCCCGTCGACGAGAAAGAGGAGCGATTTCACGACCTGCTCGGGCGTCACCCCCAACGCAGTGGCAGCGACTTCGACCGTCGGTGTGGGTTGACCCGGACGGATCAACTCGCCAGCGATCCCCCGCTCCGCCATCCACTGGGCGACGCGTTTGCTTCCTTGGTCGAGAGTCGAGGGTTGAGGGTCGAGAGACGGCCCTTCTGGGTTTGATTGGGTCACCTCTAGATACTCCTCCTCAATCCTAACCTCTCAACTCTGGACTCTCGACTGCTACAAGGAAGGGAATTGCTGGAGGAAACGAAGATCGTTCTCAAAGAAGAGGCGAATGTCATCGATCCCGTATCGCAGCATGGCGATGCGTTCCACCCCCATGCCGAAGGCGAAGCCGGTGATCTCCGGATCATACCCGACCATGCGGAAGACCTCTGGGTCCACCATCCCGCAACCCAGGATCTCGAGAAAGCCACTCCCTTTACAGACGCGACAGCCGGTCCCCTTGCACATGACGCATGCGATATCCACCTCGGCGCTTGGCTCGGTGAAGGGGAAGAAGCTTGGACGGAAGCGGAGGCGGGTTCCGGCCCCAAAGAATTGATCCACAAAGGCCTGCAAAGTTCCCTTGAGGTCGGCAAAGCTCACGCCGTGATCCACGAGAAGTCCCTCCACCTGATGAAACATCGGGGAATGGGTGGGATCGGCATCCCGACGGTAGACCCGCCCTGGGGCCACGATCCGGACCGGAGGCGGTTGCGCTTCCATCACACGAATCTGGACGGGAGAGGTATGGGTCCGGAGGACGACATCATCCGTCACATAGAACGTATCCTGCATGTCCCTCGCTGGATGATCCTTCGGGATGTTTAACGCTTCGAAGTTATAGTAATCGAGCTCCACCTCGGGCCCTTCCGCCACCGCAAAACCGAGGTGTTGGAAGATCGCGACAATCTCGTAGAGGGTAGCGGTCAGGGGATGGAGGCTTCCACGGCGGACCGGTCGGCCAGGCAAAGTGACGTCGATCGCATCACGGGCGGCGAGGCCATCATGGAGGGCGGTCCGGAGGACGTGGTGCCGTTCCTGCAGCGCGGACTCGATGTTACCCTTGAGGGCATTCGCCTGCCGGCCGATCTCGCGCCGCCCCTCGGGCGAAAGGGCACCGAGGCTCCGAAGAACCTCGGTCAGCTGCCCCTTCCGTCCCAGGACTCGGATCCGAATCTGTTCCAGGGCCTCAGGCCCCTCGGCCCCCGCAATCGCCGGCAGTGCCCAGGCCTCGAGCTCCTGAAGTCTTTGTCCAACAGCGTCCAGTTCACTCATTGTCTCTCCACGTAGAACAAAGCCCCGATCAAGATCGGGGCTTACCGGCCGCCCGGAGAGAAGTTCGCTACCGATTGGATTTTCCTTTACCAGACGGCGCTTGAGTTCTCCGAGGACGGCTGGGCTACCAGGCGATAGGGTCCACCGGCAGCTATTCCCAACTTGCGGTTAGGTGCCCGCCGCCCCTCTGGCCACGGCCGCCAAGCGACCAAAGGCGGGCGCATCGGCCACCGCTAACTCGGCCAGTGATTTTCGGTCGAGGACCACCCCGCCCTTCCTGAGTCCTCCCATCAACTGGCTGTAGGAGAGACCGTGTGAGCGGGCTGCCGCGCCGATCCGGGTGACCCAGAGTCTGCGAAACTCACGCTTCCGGTTTCGCCGGTCCCGGTAGGCATACCGCAGGGATCGGTCCACCGCCTCCTGGGCGATCCGGTAGCTGGACTTTCGCTTTCCCCAGAACCCTTCAGCCTGTTTGAGGACCCGGTTGCGCCGACGCCGGGTGACGTATCCGCCTTTGACCCTCGCCATACTTCTTACTCCCTTTTTCCTCCCTCGAGCGCGCCATCCCTACAGGTAAGGAATGAGCTGACGGACGCGCTTGGCATGCGAGGGATGGATCAAATCCGCTTTGCGGAGGCGCCGGCGCCGATCCGCCCCCTTCCCGGTCTGCAGGTGGCTTTTACCACCCTTTCGGCGCCGAACCTTTCCACGCCCGGTCACTTTAAATCGCTTTGCTGCCCCGCGGTGCGTCTTGAGCTTGGGCATCCTCTACTCCCTCACCACCCCCTGGGTCCTTCTTTCCCTCTGGCTTCACATCAGCTCGCGGCGCGAGGATCATGGTCATGTTCCGTCCCTCCTGTCTCGGGGGCTGCTCCAGCTGGCCGACGTCCTTGAGGACCTCGGCCAAGCGGTCCAAATGACGCTTCCCCAATGCGGTATGCACCATTTCCCGGCCCCGGAACATCATAGTGATCTTGGCCTTATTGCCGGCCCGGAGGAACCGTTCGACGTGACGCGCCTTAAACTGAAAGTCGTGCTCATCGGTCTTCGGCCGAAGTTTGATCTCTTTGATCTGAATGACCGCCTGTTTCTTCTTCGCCTCCCTGGCTTTCTTCGACTGCTCGTACCGATACTTGCCGTAATCCAAGATTCGGCAGACCGGCGGTTTTGCCTGGGGGGCAACTTCCACCAGGTCGAGCCCGAGGCCCCGCGCCTTTTCCAGCGCCTCCTCCGGCGACATAATCCCGAGCTGGACCCCGTCCTGGCTGATCACCCGGATCTCCCGAACCCTGATCCGCTCGTTAACTCGCAGGCCCTTTTCGATCCCGCCCCACCCCCTCACAGTACGAGGCCACTGACCGGGGGATGCAGGGCCTCCCGCACTTCATCGAGCAGTGCTTCGAGCTTCATCGTTCCCCGTTCCCGGCGACCCCGTTCACGGACAGAAATCAGCCCCTGTTCCACTTCACGGTCCCCCACCACTGCGATGTAAGGAACCTTCGTCACCTCCGCGTGCCGGATCCGATATCCCACCTTCTCGTTCCGGTCATCGATCTCGACCCGCATCCCGGCGGCGGCCAAGCGTTCCGCCACCTGCTGCGCGTACGGCTCGTGGCGCTCGGAGACCGGGAGGATCGCCACCTGAACCGGAGCCAACCACAACGGGAACGCCCCGCCGTGGTGCTCGATCAAGATACCGAAGAATCGTTCCAGAGACCCCAGCAATGCTCGGTGAACCATCAGAGGCCGATGTGATTTCCCGTCCTCTCCGATGTAACCCAGGTCGAATCGTTCCGGCATGTTGAAATCGACCTGGATCGTTCCACATTGCCACCGGCGCCCCAGCACATCGACCAGCGAGATATCGATCTTGGGTCCGTAAAAGGCGGCCTCCCCCTTCACCCGATCAAAGGCCATTCCGCTCTTTTCGAGGACGGTCTCGAGCGCCGACTCGGCCCGCTGCCACTCCTCCGGGCTTCCGGCATATTTGGACATCTGGTCTGGATCGCTCACCGAGAGGACCAGATGGTGTTCGGTAAATCCGAAGGCCCGGAGCATGCCCAGGGCCAGCTCCAGCACGTCCGCGACCTCACTCTCGAGCTGCTCCGGCCGGCAGAAGATATGCGCGTCGTCCTGGGTGAAACCCCGGACCCGGAGCAGTCCATGCAATACCCCCGAACGCTCGTAGCGATAAACGGTCCCGAGCTCGCCAAGCCGGAAGGGCAGATCCCGATAGCTCCGCGTCTGGGAACGGTAGATCAAGATGTGAAAGGGGCAGTTCATGGGTTTGACCAGGTACTCCTGCCCCTCGACCTCTATGCCCGAAAACATATTGTCCCGATACCAGCTCAGATGTCCGCTGACGTCCCAGAGATGGGCCCGCGCCACATGGGGCGTGTAGACGAGCTGATATCCTCTGCGCTGGTGCTCTTTCCGCCAGAAAGCCTCAATGGCTTCTCGAATCAGGGCGCCCTTGGGATGCCACAGGACCAGGCCGGGGCCAATCTCTTCCTCGATGCCGAACAGATCGAGCTCGCGGCCCAGTCGTCGGTGATCCCGACGCTTCGCTTCTTCCAGGCGAAACAGATGCTGCTCGAGCGCCTCCGCCGTGGGAAAGGCGGTGCCATAGATCCGCGTCAGCATGGGGCGACGCTCGTCCCCGCGCCAGTAGGCCCCCGCGATGTGGGTCAACTTGAAGGCCCGCAGATACGAGGTGTCGGGGACGTGGGGACCGCGGCACAGGTCAAGAAACGAACCCGTCCGGTATAGACTGACCCGTCCACCCGCCTCGGCCTCCTCGCTCAGCTCTTCGACCGCATCGGGCCTCGAGCTGCCGTAGCGGCGGATCGTCTCGAGGATTTCCACCTTATACGTCTGTCCCCCGTCCGCCATGACCCGCACGGCTTCTTCCAACGGCATCTCTACCCGCTCAAAGGAAAGATGCGCCGCCTGTAGTTCTCGCATTTTTGCCTCGATGGCCGGAAGCTCCTCGGCTGGCAAAGGCCTGGGCAGGTCGATGTCATAGTAAAACCCATGCTCCACCGGAGGCCCGATGGCGAACTTGGCGTCCGGATACAGGTCTTGGACAGCGGCAGCCATGAGGTGCGCAGTACTATGGCGCAGGATGTACAGTCCATCGGGCGAGTCCGTCGGCACCAATTCCACCGTCGTCCCGGCGGGCGGCACCGTGGAGAGATCTACAGGCTTTCCGTCAAGACGCGCCGCGACCACTCGCCCCTTCAAATCCGCATCGAGGTGGTGCAGAAGGTCCGAGACAGGGCGACCCTGCTCGACCCGCTGGGTCCCTCCACTGAGGATTACGTCCACGTGCCCCATGCCACCTACCCATTCCGGAAGAAAAAGGCATCACGGATTCCTCCGTGACACCTCGACGATCATCCACGAAGGATACACGAGCGCTGAGATGGTAGGCACGGGCGGTCTTGAACCGCCGACCTCTTGCGTGTCAAGCAAGCGCTCTCCCCCTGAGCTACGTGCCTACCGCGGTTCACCGTAGGCAATCGATGGTGCCGAGGGCGGGACTCGAACCCGCACGGACCTAAGGCCCGAGGGATTTTAAGTCCCTTGCGTCTGCCGATTCCGCCACCCCGGCCCAAGACCGTTGAGCCACGATTCCCACGGTCAACCGATCCGATACATGGAGGCGGCGCCGGGACTCGAACCCGGGAATAAAGGTTTTGCAGACCTCTGCCTTAGCCACTTGGCTACGCCGCCTAGATCTCAATAGTGCTGGAGCGGGAAACGGGATTTGAACCCGCGACCCTCGCCTTGGCAAGGCGATGCTCTACCCCTGAGCTATTCCCGCTCAGGAAAAACACCCGAAAGACGAAAACGGCCTGAAAACCAGGCAATTTAGTAAGATACCGTTGCCCCCCCACGAGAGTCAAGCCCTTTCTCCATTTCCGCGGCCAAGCACATGCCCTATGAATCAATTGAATCAATATGATCCACCCGTGAAACGTGCCAAAGAAGCAGACGGTATCAATCGAGGCCCATGGCCCGGACGGCCGCCTCCAGATTAACCTCGACAGACCGGAGAGGCGGCGCGAGGCTCAGCGCCGTCTCGGGGTCCTTCAGGCCATGCCCGGTGAGAATGCAGACAACGCGGGCACTGCGAGGGATCTTCCCCGCCCGGTGGTACTTGATGAGCCCGGCCAGCGCGGCTGCCGAGGCCGGCTCGCAGTAAATCCCCTCGAGCTGCGCCACCTGTTGGTATGCGCTGAGGATCTCGGCATCCGAGACGACCCCGATTGCGCCCTGGGACTCTTCGATCGCCGCCAGAGCCAGCTTCCAGCTGGCCGGGTTCCCAATCCGGATGGCCGAAGCGACTGTCTCCGGATGCTCCACCACCCGTCCACGCACCAGAGGGGCCGCTCCCTCGGCCTGCCAGCCAATCATCCGGGGAAGGCGATCCACTCGTCCCGCCTCGCGGTACTCCCGGAAGCCCTTCCAATACGCGCTAATGTTTCCCGCGTTTCCGACCGGGATAAATACAAAATCGGGGCTTCCCTCGAGCTGGTCACACACCTCAAAGGCGGCCGTCTTCTGTCCCTCGATGCGGAACGGATTCACGGAATTGACCCAGGCGATCGGAAACTTCTCCGACACTTCCTTCACGACCTCGAGGGCTTCGTCAAAGTTGCCCGCAAGCTGGATCAGCGACGCCCCGTGCATAATCGCCTGCGATAGTTTCCCTAATGCCACCTTACCCTCGGGAACCACCACGATGGCGCGGCACCTCGCGCGAGCCGCATACGCCGCGGCCGAAGCGGAGGTATTCCCGGTGGAGGCACAGATGACCGCGGTCGCCCCCTCCTCCAACGCTTTGCTCAGGGCTACCGTCATCCCGCGGTCCTTGAAGGAGCCCGTAGGATTCGCCCCCTCACACTTCAAAAAAAGCTCGACCCTATTCTCGTGGACATCCCAGAGCCGGTCCGCACGAATCAAGGGCGTATTTCCCTCGTGGAGGGTGACCACCGGTGTCTTCTCCATCACCGGCAAGAACTCCCGATACCGATCTATCACGCCGCGCCACATCATACAAACCCGCTCTCGACTCTTGACCCCCAACCCTCGACTGTTTACGTTTCTTCGACCCGCAGACAGACTGTCTTTCCGGTCACCACATCAATGGAGTCAATCTCGTCGAGCGCCTTGCGCATCGCCCCCTCGACTGCCTCATGGGTCATCATCACGACCGGGACACTCGCCTGGGCATGCCGGCCCTTCTGGATCACCGAGGCAATGGAAATCTCGTGATTCCCCAGGATCCCCGACACCTTCGACAGGACCCCCGGCTTGTCGGCTGCCATCACGCGCAGATAGTAGCGGGTGCGGACCTCATCCATGGGTCTGGTCCTCAGGCCCTCGCCGGCGATCTCCGGAATATGAGACGGCCTCGACGGACGCTGATGCAGGATGTTCTGGACGATCTCGACGGCGTCGCTTACCACGGCGCTGGCCGTGGGCATCTGTCCGGCTCCCCGCCCATAGAACATCAGCGATCCGGCCGCGTCACCCACGATATAGACGGCGTTGAACACTCCACCCACTGAGGCAAGGAGATGATCCTCGGGGACGAGGGTGGGATGCACCCTCACCTCGACCTGACCATCGGCCTCTTTGGCAATGGCTAACAGCTTCACCCGGTACCCCAGCTCCTTGGCGTACTGGATGTCGGCAGGATCGATCTCTCGGATTCCCTCGATATGGATCGAATCGAAGTCGACAGAGCCCCCATAGGCGATGGAGGCAAGGATCTGCAGCTTGTGGGCCGCATCGATGCCGTCGATATCCAGAGACGGATCCGCCTCAGCGTACCCCTTCGCCTGGGCCTCTTTCAGGACCTCCGCGAATGGTGCCCCTCGTTCTGTCATCTGCGTCAGAATGTAGTTACAGGTCCCGTTCACGATCCCGTTGATGGATCGGATCCGGTTCGCCACGAGGCCCTCTCGGACAGCCCGGATGATGGGGATTCCCCCACAGACACTGGCCTCAAACCCCAGATCCACGCGCCGCTCCGCCGCTGCCCGGAACAGTTCGAGGCCGTGGGTCGCGAGGAGGGCCTTGTTGGCAGTGACCAGGTGTTTCCCATTCCTCAGCGCGGCAAGACTTATCTCACGGGCCGCCGTCGTCCCGCCGATCAGCTCGATGACGATGGCGATGGATTCGTCGTCGGTGATCTCGCGCGCATCCCTGGTGAGGATTTTCGGATCCACCTCCACGCCCCGCGGCGTCGTGATATCGATGTCGGCGATGCGCTTGAGGCGGAGTCGCCCCCCCACGCGCCGCTCCAGAAGCGCTGCCTGCTCTTTCAAGAGCTTGACGACCCCCGTCCCTACCGTGCCGAAACCCACCAGACCAAGGTTGACGGTCTTCATGCGTTCCTCGCTTCAGGCCGGCCTTGGCCGAAGAGGGCGGGCAAAGATCCCCGCCAAGCCCGATCCAGGTCACCCACGGGAAGATCAATGTGGAAGGTCCGGCTCCGACAGATAAATCGGGAGCCCCCGGTCCGGCCCACGGGCGTGACCTTGACTCCATGGTGGTCGGCAATCACTTGGACCTTGCTCACGTCGGCTTCCCGGACCGAGAGGACAATTCGGGACTGGCTCTCGCCAAAAAGGAGGGCATCGGAACGGATCGCCTCTGGAAGGGTCACGTCCACGCCAACCTGCTTGTCGGAATCGCTGATACAGCCCTCGGCCAAGGCCACCGCCAGCCCTCCATCGGAGCAATCGTGTGCCGACCGTACCACGTGAGCGCGAATCGCATCCAGGCAGCATCGCTGGACACGTCGCTCAAGATCTAGGTCCAGGACCGGCGGTCGACCCTGGACCAACCCGTGACAGACCTTCAAATACTCACTCCCCCCCAACTCTTCTCGCGTCTCCCCCAAGAGCACCACCACATCCCCGGGCTCCTTCCACGCCGGCGTGGTGGCATGGGAGATGTGTTCTAGGATCCCCAACATGCCCACGATCGGCGTGGGGAAAATGGCCTTCCCCATGGTCTCATTATACAGGCTCACATTGCCTCCCGTGACCGGTGTCTGTAAGGCACCGCAGGCATCGGCCATTCCACGGACCGCCTCGGCAAACTGCCACATGATCTCGGCACGCGTCGGATCACCGAAATTGAGGCAGTTTGTGATCGCGATCGGCTCCGCGCCGCTCGCCACGACGTTCCGCGCCGCCTCGGCAACCGCGATCATCCCCCCGGTGAAAGGGTCCAGAAACGTATACCGGCCGTTCCCATCCGTGGCAAGGGCAATCCCTTTCTCCGTGCCTTTGAGGCGCAGGACCACCGCATCGGCGCCGGGCCCGACCACCGTATTCAGGAAGAGCATGTGGTCATACCGTTCCCATACCATCGCCTTACAGGCGATGGCCGGCGACGCTAACAGTTGGAGGAGCACTTCGCCGTAATCGTCCGGGAGGGGAATCATCTCCACGCGAAGCTGCTGCAACGTATCCTGCCAGATGGGCCGGCTCATCCGTCGCCGATAGATCGGGGCATCGCCCACGAGTCCCTTGACCGGGATCTCTGCCACGACGCGCTCCCCATCCCGCACGCGCATCATGCCGTCGCCCGTCACCCGACCCACGACGACCGCATCCAGATCATACCGGGCAAAGATCTTCTGAACGGTCGCCTCGGCTCCCTGTCGCGTCACCAGCAGCATCCGCTCTTGGGATTCAGACAACATCACTTCGTATGAGGTCATCCCCTCTTCGCGGCGCGGAACGAGCCGGACGTCAATCTCCACGCCGGTTCCGGCCCGGCTGGCCATCTCGCAGCTCGAACACGTCAGCCCCGCAGCCCCCATGTCCTGAATCCCGATCAACGCATCAGTCTGCATCAGTTCCAGGCAGGCCTCGATCAGCAGCTTCTCCCGGAAGGGATCCCCGACCTGCACGGTCGGACGGCGCTCCTCGCTTTTCTCGTCAAAGGTCTCCGAGGCCATGGTCGCACCGTGAATCCCGTCTCGACCGGTCTTGGCCCCTACATAGATCACGGGGTTGCCGATCCCCCCTGCTCGCGCATAGAAGACCCTATCGACCGGGGCGATCCCCAAACAGAGAACGTTCACCAGGGGGTTGTGGCTGTAGCACTCTCCAAATCCCACTTCACCCCCCACGGTGGGAACCCCCACCGCATTCCCATACCCCGAGATTCCGCCAACGACTCCGCCCATGATATACCGGTTGCGGGCTTCGGTCAGCGGGCCAAACCGCAGCGAGTCCAACAGTACGATGGGTCGAGCCCCCATGGTGAAGATATCTCGGATGATTCCACCCACCCCCGTGGCGGCCCCTTGGCAGGGCTCGATGTACGAGGGATGATTATGACTCTCCATCTTAAAGACGGCGGCGAATCCATTCCCGAGATCAACCACCCCGGCGTTTTCGCCCGGTCCTTGCACGATCCTGGACCCCGAGGTCGGGAGAGTTTGGAGATGGATCTTGGAGCTCTTGTAACTACAGTGCTCCGACCACATAACCGAAAAGATCCCCAACTCCGTCAGGCTTGGCTCCCGACCGAGAATGGCGACGGCACGGTCGTACTCCTCGGAAGTCATCTGATGCGCCGCAATGGTCTCTGCCGTAACGGCGGGCTCATGCATGGAGTCACCCATGGGCGAGAGAGGGGGCTGGTCCGGAACTCAGGATCGACTCGAACAGGAGGAGACCACTCGTGGAACCGAGGAGTTCCTCAGCCGCTCGCTCAGGATGCGGCATCAGTCCAAGCACATTTCGCCTTTGGTTACACACGCCGGCGATATGATCGAGCGACCCATTGGGGTTCGCTTCGGGCGCGGCTTCCCCCGCCGGCGTGACGTACCGAAAGATTATCTGATTCTGGCCTTGCAAGCGCGCCACGGTCTCGCCATCGGCATAATACCGCCCTTCATTGTGGTTGATGGGGACGCGCAGCACCTGCCCTTCGGTGCACCCCGCCGTAAATGGGGTTTGTGTGGTTTCCACCCGAACGTGAACCTGCCGACAGATAAAATTCAGGCTCGCGTTTCTGAGGAGGACACCCGGCAATAGCCCGGCCTCGCAGAGGATTTGAAAGCCATTACAGATCCCCAGGACCAACCCGCCGCGCCGCGCGTGATCCTCTACCGCGGCCATAATCGGGGAAAACCGCGCAACCGCCCCCGTCCGGAGATAATCCCCATGGGCGAACCCCCCGGGCAAGATCAGACAATCATAATCTTTGAGCGTGCTCTCTTTATGCCAGAGGAGGTCCGCCTGTTGCCCCAGGACCCCTTGGAGCACCCACTGGCAATCCAGCTCGCAGTTGGACCCGGGAAAGACGATGATCCCGAATCGCACCTATCCTTCCTCCAACTCGAAACGGTAGTCCTCGATCACCGGATTGGCCAGGAGCTTTTTACACATTCCCTCGATGCGGCGCGCGGCCTCTTCCCGACTCACCCCATTCAGGCTGATGACCATAAATTTACCAATGCGCACGTCCTGCACCCCAGCGAATCCGAGGGACTCCAGCGCTCCCTTGACCGTCTCCCCCTGCGGATCCAGGACGCCTCGCTTCAATGTGACATATACCTTCGCCCGTATCATATTCCCTTCACCTAAGGCCTCGCCCCCGGGCGCCGTTGTCCAGAGTCGAGAGTTGAGAGTCACGCGTCGATTTGAAAGTCATCTCCCAGACGGCGAGGGGAAGACCGACCTCCGAGGAAGGCCAAACCCTGGCCTCCGTAGTACAAGTTCTGCTCACGTCAATCCGTCGATAGACCCGCGTGGTACCGGGCGCCTTGGATCTACCGATTCAGAATACGATGTCCCTTCTCGACGGAGCCCATTTGCGAGAGGGAGACACGTCAAAACTGTTTGGCCGACGAGGAGGAGGGCTTTTCCGAGCCGCTAAACCGCATCCCCGCAGATCCGTCTATAGACCTCCTGATAGGCCTCCTCGACCTTGCCCAGATCTCTCCGGAATCGATCCTTGTCCATCTTGTCTAAGGTCTGCTTGTCCCAGAGGCGGCACCCATCGGGAGTGATCTCGTCGCCGAGCAGCAGCTCACCGTGATGGCGCCCGAACTCCAGCTTGAAGTCCACCAAGATCAAATTACGCTCATCAAGAAACTCCCGGAGGAGGCCGTTAACCAGGAGAGCCCGTTTCCGGATCGCTCTCATCTCTTGGGGCGTCGCGAGGTCCAACAGTCGGATGTGATCGTCGTTGATGAGGGGGTCACCCAGGGCATCGTCCTTGTAAAAGAACTCGAGAATGGGCTCCCGCAGGTGATTCCCTTCCTCCAGACCGAGCCGCTTGGAGAGAGAGCCGGCACTGATATTCCTGACCACGACTTCGATCTTGATGATCTCGAGCCGTTTTGTGAGCATTTCGCGGTCCGACAGTTGCTCCACAAAGTGGGTCCGGACGCCGTGCTGTTCGAGGTACTCGAAGAGGACCGAGGAAATTCGATTATTGTAGATGCCCTTCTGCTCAATGATCCCCCGTTTCTTCGCGTCGAAGGCCGTCGCCTCATCCTTGAAGTGCTGGATGAGAAGATCCGGGTTGTCAGTCTCGTACAGAATCTTGGCTTTCCCCTCGTAAATCTTCGTTCGCCGCTGCACGGTACCCCCCTACAGGCCCAACCGGGCGAAGATGGTATCCACCTGCTCGAGATACGGCTTGAGATCGAAGCAGGCGGCGACCTCGTCTTTCGAGAGGTGTTGCACGACCTCTGGGTCCTTCATCAAGAGGGCTCGCAGGTGTTCTCCCTCCTCCCACGCCTTCGTGGCGTTTCGCTGCACGAGGTCGTGGGCGACCTCACGAGACACGCCTTTCTCCGTCAGGGCCAGGAGGACCCGTTGCGAAAAGAGGAGTCCCTGCATCCGCTGGACGTTACGTTCCATCTGCTGAGGAGAAACCTGGAGCCCCTCTACAACCTCCCGCATCTTGGTGAGCAGGTAGTCGAGCAGAATCGTCGAGTCCGGGAGAATGACGCGCTCCACCGAAGAGTGGCTGATGTCCCGCTCGTGCCAGAGGGGGACATTTTCCAGGGCCGCAATGGCATTCGCCCGAAGGATCCGGCTCAGGCCGGAAATCTGCTCACACACGACCGGATTTCGCTTGTGCGGCATGGCGGAGGACCCCTTCTGCCCCTCGGTGAAGGGTTCTGCGGCCTCGCCGACCTCCGTCCGCTGCAAGTGACGGATCTCTGTGGCCATGTTGTCCAACCCACTTCCCACCGTGGCAAGGGTGAGCATGAACTGGGCATGCCGATCCCGGGGAATAATCTGACTCGACACCGGCTCCGCTTTGAGCCCTAACTTCTCACACACATAGGTCTCGATAAACGGAGGGAGATGGGCGTAGGTTCCGACCGCCCCCGAGACCTTGCCGTACCCCACGGCCTCTTGTGCCTGCTCAAGCCGAACGCGGTTTCGGAGCATCTCGCTGTACCAGCGAGCCACCTTGAGGCCGAAGGTTATTGGCTCGGCATGGACCCCGTGGGTCCGCCCAACCATCACGATGTGTTTGTGGGTCTTGGCCAAGGCTTTGAGGGCCCCGAGTAGCGCATCGATGTCTTCCAAGAGGATCCTGGTCGCCTCCTGAAGTTGGAATGCCAAGGCCGTGTCCATGACATCGGAAGAAGTCAAGCCGTAGTGGATGTACCGACTCGACTCGCCGACCCGCTCGGCGACCGCGGTAAGAAACGCGACCACTTCATGGCGGAGTGTTCGCTCGAGCTCCTGGATGCGCGCAACATCAAAAGCGGCCTTTGCCTTGATGTCCTGCAGGATCTGGGCGGGAATCTTGCCGAGCTCCGCCCACGCCTCACAAGCAAGGACCTCGATCCGAAGCCAGACATCAAACCGGTGCTCCGATTTCCACACCGCGGCCATCCGGGGGAGAGAATAGCGGGGGATCATCGCTCAGTCCTTTCCATCAGCGGGCAGCATCATCACAACCGTACCACCCGCCAGATTGCGATTGAGACCCCTCAGGGCGTTAGACCGATGGAGAGGGATGAAGAATGCGACCGATGGAAGCCAAGGTGCACGACCCCCCATCAAAGAGCGGCTGGGCGAGTTGTTGCAGGTGCTCTGGCGTCACCGCCTCGATCCCCTGGATGATTTCTTCTAACCCGAAGCACCGGTCGAAATACATGTGCATCTTGGCGAGTCGAGTCATCCGGCTACTGGTGCTCTCGAGGCCGAGGAGGAGATTGCCCTTGAGCTGCTCCTTGGCACGCCGAAACTCCGTGGAACCCACAGGCTCATCCCGGATCGTCCGGAAGGCGCCCTCAATGAGATCTACCACCTCTTGATAGTGGTCGTTACTGGTCCCCGCGTAGACGACGAGCAGACCCCCATCGCGGTACGACGCGGTATACGAGTAGATGGAATAGACCAGTCCCCGTCTCTCCCGAATCTCCTGAAACAGACGGGAACTCATCCCACCACCCAGGATCGTATTGAGGATAGCGAGGGTGTAACGATCCCGGTCTGCGTATGGGAGGCCGCCCACGCCCAGGCACAGGTGGACCTGACTGAGGTCCCGGTCTTCATTGACGACGGCGTTACTCGAGACAGGGGGAGAGGTAGATGCGCGATCCGTGCGGCCACCCCACCCCCCAAAGGCCGATGTCACGAGATCCACCACGTGCTGATGGTCCAGGTCACCCACGGCGGAGATAATGGCCCGGTCAGGCCGATAGTGGAGGTCCATATACTGTACGATTTCATCCCGTCCGATCTGTCGGAGGGTCTCGTGCTTTCCAAGGATGGGGCGACCCAAGGGATGGTTCCCCCAGGTGGTCTGAGCGAAGAGGTCATGGATGCGATCGTCGGGGGCATCCTCCACCATTTTGATCTCCTGGAGGATTACTTCCCTCTCCTTCACAATGTCGCTGGGGTCGAGTCGAGCGTGGAGCAAGAGATCGGCCAGAAGGTCCACGGCTAATGACACGTGCTCCCCCAGGACTTTGGCATTGAAGCAGGTGTACTCCCGGCTCGTGAAGGCATCGAGGACTCCCCCGACAGAGTCAATAGCGGTGGCGATCTCCTCCGCACTCCGCTTGTCCGTCCCCTTGAAGAGCATATGCTCGATGAAATGGGAGACCCCTGCCTGCTGATCCTCCTCCAGCCGTGACCCTACTTGGATCCAGACACCGATGGAGACAGACCGCACCGCTGGCATCTTCTCGGTCAGAATGACGAGACCGTTATCGAGGACCGTCTTCCGATAAAAGCCGTGGGAGGCCATCGCTTACCGCTTCCTCTCCCTGTCCCGGGATATCTCCCGTCCGCCGCGAGGTCCCCATTCCATGCCTCGGGCCGGCCCTTCCTCTGTCCGACCCGTCGTCGGCCCTCCCCCTTCCTCTTCCACCTTCAGGATCTCCTTCCGACTGAGGCGGATCTTACCTGACGGGTCGATCTCGATCACCTTCACGCGGATCTCATCGCCTTCGGATAAGACATCCTGCACGCGTTGAATCCGATGCTCAGCGATTTGCGAGATATGAAGGAGACCGTCGGTCCCCGGGAGGATCTCCACGAACGCGCCAAACTCGACGATCCGCTTCACCTTCCCCTGGTAGATCTTTCCCACCTCGGGCACCTCGACAATCCGATTGATAATACTGAGGGCCTTCTCTGCCGCCGCTTCGTCCCTCGAGGCAATTTCGACCGTGCCGTCATCCCCGATGTCGATCTTGCAGCCGGTCTCTTCAATGATGCCCCGGATGACTTTACCCCCGGGACCGATGACCTCCCGAATCTTGTCCACCGGGACCTTCATCGTGATCAGGCGGGGCGCATAGCTGGAGATACTGGGGCGAGGTTGAGCCAACATCTTATCCATCTCATTCAGGACGTGCATCCGCGCGTGGCGAGCCCGCTCCAAGGCCTCGGCCATGAGGGCCGCCGTCACCCCTTGGACCTTCATATCCATCTGAAGCGCGGTAATGCCTGCCCTCGTCCCGGCGACCTTGAAGTCCATATCTCCGAGATGGTCCTCGAGTCCCAATATATCAGTAAGGATCGCGGACCTCGCCCCTTCGGTGACGAGTCCCATGGCCACGCCTCCCACGGCCGACTTGATGGGGACCCCGGCATCCATCAGGGCTAACGTCGCTCCACAGACTGAAGCCATCGAGGAAGAGCCATTACTCTCTAAGATCTCTGAGACGATCCGGATCGTGTACGGAAACTCGTCACGGCTGGGAAGGACGTTGAGCATAGCCCGCTCGGCTAACGCCCCATGACCGATCTCCCGCCGCCCGGGGGCCCGAAGAAATCGGACCTCCCCCACGCTATATGGGGGAAAGTTATAATGGAGCGTAAAACGCTTGAACCCTTCCCCCTCGATGCTGTCCAGACGTTGGACATCTTCGGAGGTCCCCAAGGTGGTCGTGACCAGCGCCTGAGTCCCCCCCCGGGTGAAGAGGGCTGATCCGTGCGTCCGAGGAAGGACTCCAGCCTCACAGGTGATCGGCCGTACCTCCTCCAAGCGCCGACCGTCGGCCCGGATCCCCTCTTCCAAGATCAGTCGCCGCATCTCGTCTCTCTCGATCTTCTCCAGGATCTCCTTGACCTGGAGCTGAATCTCAACCGGTTCACCACTAAAGGCACGCAGCGTCTCTTCCACGATCTGCTCGCGCCGGGCCTGCTGGGCTCCCTTTTCATGGAGGGTCGACAGCGCCCGAATGGGTTCTCGGGCAAGTGCCGTGATCCGCTCCAGCAAGGCGGGATCAACCATGGGTGAGGTGAAGGGGGTTTTGGGCTGGCTTACTGAAGCGGCCAGCGCCTCTTGCATCTTCAAAATAGCAGCGACAGCGTTCTGACCGAAGGCGACGGCTTCGAGGATTGTCGCCTCCGGAACTTCCTTGGCGCGCACCTCCACCATGGTCGCCGCCTCCTTGGTCCCCGCGATGACCAGGTCCAGCTCCGACTCCTCCATCTGCTTGTAGGTCGGATTCGCAATCAGCCGCCCCCCCACCCGACCGACGCGCACGGCGCCGATCGGGCCTAAGAAGGGAATAGATGAGATGGTGAGGGCCGCCGAGGCTCCCACCATCGCGAGGATATCCGGATCGTTCTCCTGGTCAGCGGAGAGCACCGTCGCGATGATCTGGACATCCCGGCGGAATCCCTTGGGAAAGAGCGGACGGATGGGTCGGTCAATCAGGCGCGCGGTAATCTTCTCCTGATCCCGTGGCTGTCCTTCCCGCTTGAAAAAGCCCCCGGGGATCATTCCGGCCGCATAGGCTCGCTCCTGATAATCCACGGTCAGCGGGAAGAAGTCGATCCCCTCCCGTGGGTTCTTGGCCGCCACCGCCGTGACCAAGACCACCGTATCCCCGTACTGCACCCAGACCGCTCCGTCCGTCTGTCGCGCCACGCGGCCTGCCTCCAGAGAAAGCTGTCGTCCTTCGATCTCTATGTGAACCCGTTCACCCATCACGCTGTAAGCCCCCTTGCTCACTCACACAAAAAAAAGCCGCGGAGATGACCACGCCACTGCCATCTGCCGCGGGCATGCCGGTCGCGACATGGGGAACTCTTCTGGTTGAAGACCAAGACCTCTACCGACGAATCCCCAGTCGATGGATGAGCTTCCTGTATCGCTCCACATCCTTACTTTTCAAATAGTTGAGAAGCTTTCGCCGACGGCTGACCATTCTGAGAAGACCGTGCCGGGAGTGGTGATCCTTCTTGTGGAGGGTCAGGTGTTGACTGAGGGAGTCAATCCGCGAACTCAAAAGGGCAATCTGGACCTCTGGCGAGCCAGTATCTTGCTCATGTCGGTGAAAATCTTTGATCCGTTCCTGTTTCCGGGCAACTTCCTGTGCCACACCTCCACTCCTCTCTCGAGCGTGTCGGATTTTAACACACAACTCTATCCGTGTAAAGCCCAATCCACCTGGGCTCCGACAGAGGGTTGACCGAGAATCTCCCTCGCCCGCCGGATGTCCCGCGCAACCTGAGCCTTCAGATCTTCAGGCAAGGCAAATCGGACTTCCTCCCGGATCCGTTCCCAGAATGTCACGAGCATCGTTCGCCCGTACCCGGGCACCTGATCATCACGCACATCGAGGAGATGGACCTCCACGAGCCGCCCCCTCCCCCCGAACGTGGGGGCCACGCCGACATTGATGGCGGCATTGTACTCCCCTTCTCCCACATAGGCCCGGCCCGCATAGACCCCGTCAGGAATGAGAAGGTCCTGGGAGGGAACCACATTGGCCGTGGCAAATCCCAAGCCTTTCCCTCTGCCTGCGCCCCGGACGATCTGGTCCACAATCGCGTAGGGCCGAGTCAGATACCGGGCCGCCTCGCTCACTTTCCCTTGCTGTAAGAGATCGCGGATCAGTGCCGATTTGACCACGGTCCCTTCCACGGTCACCGGCGGCACCTCCTCCACCTCGAACCCGAGGGTCTTCCCCATCTTTCTCAGGAGATCGCGCGTCCCCCGTCGCCCCCTGCCAAAGTGAAAATCAAACCCGATGCAGAGAAACTCGACGCGAAGTTTCTCCCAGAGGATCTCCTTGACGAAGGCCTCGGCTTCCATGGAAGCGAGGCTCGGCGTGAACGGGATCGCGATGAGCAGGTCAACGCCGAGACCCTTGAGGAGCCGCTCCTTGAGCGGGGAGGGGGTAATAAGCCTTGGGCCTCGACCCGGCTGAAGGATATCGAGGGGGTGGTTGATAAAGGTCAGCGCCGCCCCGGTCGCTTTTCGCTGCCGGGCCCAGCCCACCACCGTTGTAATGATCTGCTGGTGACCTGCGTGGACCCCGTCAAAGGTCCCGACAGCCGCGGCGACATGCGGAAAGGATTTCTCGCTCAGGGAGGCAATGTCTCGAATGATCTCCATCGGCTCAATGGGTCTGGGGAGACCGAAAAACCCGAACTGGCGTGAGGACGGCCCGGCGAGGATCCACCCTGACGAAGTCCGCCGCATCCACGGTGGCAGTGGCCAGTGACAAGAGCTGACGGCGAAACCCCAGGACCCGGATCAGCGTTCCCTTCGAAACGTCCGGAGGTACACTTACCACTTGTTGCGCGGTGACCGGCGAGCCATGGAGGATCAGGCGCGAGGCTTCAGGGAGAACGCGCACTGCCGGGAGGTGGTCAAGGGCCTCCTCCATTGGAATAAGCGGCTCATCTCCTTTCCCGGCATCCACCAACGCTGTCAGTTCGTGTAGGGTCAGGGCATCCTTCAACTCGAATCGGCCCGCCCGAACGCGGACCAGGCTGTACAGATGAGCCCCGCAACCCAGCATCTTTCCGAGATCGTCCGCGAGCGTTCGTGCATAGGTCCCCTTGCTACAGTGGACCGAAAGCGTCACGAAGGGGGGGTCGAAGGACGTGAGGCGAATGGCGTACATCCGGACCGTAACCGGTTCCCGGGGAACATCCTCGCCGCGGCGCGCCACCCTATAGAGACGTTCTCCCCTCACCCGTTTCGCCGAGAAGAGGGGGGGGATCTGCTGAATCTCCCCTCTGAAGCTCCCCAGGGCCGCTTCCACCCCCTCCCGGGTCACCCGAACCTCCGCCTCGTCAATGACCTTGCCATCGGCATCCTGGGTATCGGTGGTCACCCCCAGCCGGATGACCATCTCATACTCTTTGTCGGCGGCCGTCAAAAACTGGGCAATCTTCGTGGCGCGGCCCACACAAACGGGCAGGACCCCGGTCCCCCGCGGATCCAAGGTCCCGGTATGCCCGACCTTTCGGACGTGATACAGCCGCCGGACGACATCTACCACGTCATGGGATGTCATGCCTCCGGACTTATTGATGTTGAGAACCCCGGAGACCTCACTGGCTTTAGTTTTTCCCATCACCATGCTCGGCTTCGGTCCCGCCGAAGCGCCGACGGATCTCCGCGAAGAGACGCTCCCGGACCTCTGAAAGAGAGCCGACGACCGTACAGCCGGCGGCCTTCTTATGGCCCCCTCCGTGAAAGGCCGCGGCCACGTCCGCCACGTCCACCGTGCCATTCGATCGAAGACTGACCCGTATCGCCTCTCCGCTCTCCTCTTTCAACAGCATCGCGACCTCGACCCCTTTGATGGACCGGGGATAGTTGATCAGATCCTCGAGGGCATCCTCGTGCGCTCCATCCTGCCCCCGCACCTCGCGAGTCACCTCTATCCAAGCCACCCTCCCATCGCGAGAGAGTTGCATTGTCGTGAGCAGCGTTCCCAAGAGACGCAAGTCCTCCACCTCTCGCTGATCAAAGAGCAGCCCTGCCACCTCGTGGGGAACCACCCCGGCTTCGATCAGCGCCGCTGCCACGCGAAGTGCCCGCGGCGTGGTATTCGCAAAGTGAAATGAGCCTGTATCGGTCAGGATTGCTACATACAGATTAGTAGCCACGTCCCGGGAAAGAGGGACCCCCATTTCCTTGATCAGGTAATAGATCATCTCGCCGGTGGCGGCTGCCTCAGGATCCACCCAGTTATACGTGCCAAAGCGCGTGTTGCTAATGTGATGGTCGACATTGATCACCAAGCTTCCCGCGGGCACCCCGTCGAGCAATCCCCCCACCCGCTTGGGGTCCGTCGCATCCACCACGAGATAGCAGTCAAAGGGCCGGGGCAGCCGGTCCGCCTGGACGACCTCGGCCGCGCCCGGCAAGGCCCGAAGTGCCTTCGGCACCGGATCTGGATTAAAGGTCGTCACCTCCCTTCCCAGGCCCCGGAGGGTAAGATGGCACGCCAGCGCGGAGCCCAGGGTATCCCCCTCCGGACGGATATGCGAGAGGATGGCCACTGTGCCCCTACTTTTCAGGGCCGACACGATCGCCTGAAGATCACTGCTCATCCGTCCCACTCTCCGTCGCCAGGGATTTGAGGATCTCGTTGATCCGAAAACCCTGCTCCAACGTTTCGTCGATGTTGAAGCTGAGATCCGGGATATATTTGAGATGCAGGCGCCGCCCGAGCGCGCCCCGGAGATAGCCGCGAGCACTCTGCAATCCTTCCAGGGTGCGCTCCTGTTCCTCGCCGGCCTCGTGGGTGACCACGTAGACGCGGGCGTGGCGGAGATCGGCGCTCACCTGGACTCCGGTGATGGTGACGAATCCGATTCGAGGATCCTTGACCTCGCGAAGGATGAGCTCACTGAGTTCTTCCTTCAAAAGATCCCCCACCCGGTCTGACCGAGACATCACCAAATCCCTCGATGAGACGCTCCATCAATTTCAGGCATCCCGTCGCCGTGGACCTCCACATCAATGGCGTAGTCCACCAGGAGAGCCGACCCGTGGCCCTCGATAAGGTCGACCACCTTGCTGAGCATCCCGTCCACCACCTTGGCTTCGTTGCTCACACAGACCACGGCCAAGGCCGCGCGCTGCCATTCCTCGAGATAGCCCACCTCGGCGATGGAAACGTTGAACCGGCTCCGGACCCGATCCTTGATGCTGCGCAGGACCTGCCGTTTGCCTTTCAGGGAAGAGGTGTCAGGGATTCTGAGCTCCACCCGACACGTGCCTACGACCATCGTCATCTCCGATCCAGCGTCA